>PVMK01188165.1_pt1 | contig 13867 bp, 8 predicted proteins | sample 1853481 | NCBI WGS metagenome assembly PVMK01 (sample SAMN08533507, study PRJNA380276) | Marine sediment metagenome, whole genome shotgun sequencing project. | reverse complement strand
CCTCAATCGCAGCACGCATCTGTTTCTCGGAGGCATCAAAAATCTGGTCAATAGCTGCTTCCAGCATCGTGCGATCGTACTTTTTGAGCAGTGAGTGCAGGCTGCGTTCACCGATCGTACAGGCTCCGACCTGGCACTGCAGGTCGCCTTCGACGATGAACGGCAGATGGACGTTCAGAAGGATTGTGTCCCACAGGGCACGGTTCGACTTGCCCGCGATGTACAACTTGGCGGGCGGAATCCGGATACATTCATCCCAGACGCTGGTTGCGCCCGGGTTGTAGCCAGCAACACCGCCGCCACCGACGTCGGCATGATGTCCTTTTGATACTGCCCAGAATGCGATTTCACCATCATGGAACACGGGCTTGACGACGTTGATGTCCGGTGGGTGATTATTGCCGCGATACGGGTCGTTCAGGATGAACACATCACCGGGGTCGATATCGCCGGCGAAGGTCTCGGCGATGCTGCGGATGGCGTACGGCAACGCCCCCATGATGACCGGGATGTACGCGGTCTGCGCAACCAGTTGTAGCCGGCTGTCGAAAATCGCGGTTACGAAATCGCGCGCCTCGGAAAAGATTGGCGAACGCGACGTGCGCAACATGGTCTGTCCAATTTCCTTACTTATGGCATCAAGGCGGTTGCCGATTACGGATACCTGGATGCGATCTACCGTTGTTGACATGACTCAAACCCTCTGGACAACCGCGCACGGAGTTCTGCGAGGTCCTGGTCTTGTGGATAAATCAGATAATTGTCGAAATCATCGCAGCTCAGCTCGAAATCCGGCGGAACGACGATGGTGGTCGTTGGCTGTGCAATGATCGCTGGACCGGTGATTCGATCACCAGCGTGAAGTCGCAAGCCGTCGTAAACGGGCGTATCGACGAATTCACCATCGAAACAGACAGGCCGCCGCTTGAGCAACACCTTTTCCAGGGGTTCATGCGCGGCCGCGCGGTGCATGAGATCCGGCTTTTCTGTTATGCCGCGTGCGGTTACGCGCAGATTGATCAGCTCGACCGGTGTGCCGCGCATAGCGTAGCCATAGAGTGTGTCGTGCCGCTGGTGAAATGCTTCGACAACGGCATCGAGATCCTTTACGGACATCGACAACGCAGCCGGTACCGGCACCTCGACTTCGTGGAACTGCCCGATGTAGTGGAGATCGGCGCTGAAACAGATATCCACCCGGTCACTGATAATGCCTTCTTCGGCCAGCGTTTGATTTGCAGCCTCGGACATTTCCCTGTAGAGCCGGTCCACTTCCTTGCGGTCCACCTGATCGATATCGCGCGCGTGGGTACGCACATAGTCGTGTTGCAGATCAGAGATGAGCATACCGGCCGCGCAAAACACGGAAGACTCCCGTGGCACCAGTATCAGGGGAATTTCGAGTTCGCGGGCGATTGGCACAGCATGAATCGGGCCGGCGCCACCGGCGACGATCAGAACGAATTCGCGGGGGTCGTAGCCGCGCTGCACCGAGACCACACTCAAGGCAGCAGCCATGTTGGCATTCACGAAATCGTAGATCCCCTTCGCAGCAGCCACAAGATCCATGTTCAATGGCTTTGCCACATGCTGTTCGATCGCGGCCTGTGCCGCGCCGAAATCGACCTCCAGTTCGCCCCCTTCGAAGGACTCCACGTCCAGATAACCCAGAACCAGGTCCGCATCCGTCACCGTCGGCAGTTCACCACCCCGGCCGTAGCAGGCAGGTCCTGGCTGTGCGCCAGCACTGGCCGGCCCGACGGCCAGCAGCCCACCGCCATCGACCGACGCGATCGAGCCACCACCCGCTCCAATGGTGTGAATATCCAGAATTGGCGACGCTAAGCGGTGCTCTCCAATCGAGCCATCCTGGGTGACGATGGGCGTAGCGTTTTTGATCAGCGCAATGTCGAATGAAGTGCCTCCCATGTCAACGGTGATCAGATCACTGAAGTGATTGCCACTGCCGTAGAAAATACCGGCCTGCGGCGCCCCGGCCGGGCCAGACAGCAATGTATTCGATGCGAAACGCTGCGCGACTTGCGGCGACATGACGCCGCCGTTCGATTGCATAATCAGCAAGGTGCCGGCGAAACCCTGTTCGGCGAGTTCCTGCTCGAGGCTTGCCAGGTAATTTGTCAATACCGGACCGACGTAGGCATTCAGCACCGTTGTGCTGTGGCGTTCATATACGCGGATCTGTGGCAAAATCTCGGTCGAGATTGACACGTAGATACCGGGCAATTCCTGCTGCAGAATTTCGCGGGTGCGCTCTTCGTGCGCTGGATTCCGGAATGACCACAAGTACGATACTGCTACGGCCTCGACGTTCTGCTGCCGGAAGTAGGCAGCCGCAGCCCGCACGTCGTCCTCATCCAACGGCGTCATAACCGTGCCGTCGACGGTCACGCGTTCTTTCACGGTCCGGATCAGATGCCGCGGCACCAGCGGTGGGGGAGGGGCGTACTTTTCGAACTGCCGGTCTTTCAGGCCACGGCGCATGTTCAGGACATCCCGAAATCCATGGGTTGTCACAAAGCCGGTAGTCGCACCCGTACTGGTCAGTACAGTATTTGTTGTAATCGTCGTGCCGTGGACGATTGTGCCCACCTGTGCCAGAAACTCCGGCAATTTCAAGGAATTGTCGGCGGCGGCTTTTTCCAGGCCCCGAAAGAACCCTTCGGCGGGATTCGCGCCGGTGGTCGAGGTCTTGTAAATGCGGGCCTTGCCAGCGTCGGCAGCTACCAGGAAATCAGTAAATGTACCGCCTACATCGACACCTATTCGAAATCCCACATTAAATCCCTCAGGTATGAATTTGCTTGAATATCCACGGCGTGCGTAAGCTGCACCTGAAGTCAAAATCGCCGAAATGTGTGCACATTACGACGCTCGTGGTCAAACTAGTTTAAGTATATAATAGTTCCTGCTGGTTCGTCTGGCTGAATTCAGTTAACTGTTTCACACTACAACGGCGACATCTTATTTGCGATGGAAAGGTACCGTGGACACTGTCATGAAGGTGAGTGCTCATGAGCCGTTATCGCGCACCATTGGCGGACCTGCAATTCCTGTTGGACGATGTCCTGCACATCGAGGAACTGTTCAATCTGCCGGACTTCGCCCACGCAGACTGTGACATTGCGCGCGGTGTTCTCGAAGAGGGAGCCCGCTTCGCGGAGCAGAAGCTTGCACCGGCAAACGCGATCGGTGACCTCGAGGGCGCCCGGCTGCAAGACGGCCATGTCCTGCTGCCGGAAATTTTTCACCACGCCTGGGACACATTGCGCCAGGATGGCTGGCTGGGAATCGACCTGCCAATAGCGTACGGCGGTCAGGCATTGCCCCGCCTCCTGCAGGCGGCATTCGCTGAAATGACCAACGGCGCCTGCATGAGCTTCTGTATGCTGCCGCTGATGTCACGTGCCGGGGTGCGACTGCTGCTGGAACACGCCTCACCAGCCCTGATTGAACAATTTGTGCCCGCGCTTGCGGCCGGCGAAACAGCCGCGACGATCTGCATTTCGGAACCGCAGGCTGGATCCGATGTTGGACGGATTCAGACTCAGGCGGTACCGGCCGGCGACGGTACCTTTCGTGTCAGTGGCAGCAAAATCTGGGTCAGCTACGGCGATCACGAACTCACACCACAGATCGCCCACATGGTGCTTGCACGTACGCCTGATGCCGCCCCGGGCACACGCGGCACCAGTCTGTTTCTGGTGCCAAAACTGTATACAAACGATTCGCCGACGCGGCGCAACGGCGTCCGCGTGCAATCGATCGAGCACAAAATGGGCCTGAAAGGATCGCCGACCTGCGTGCTCGAATTCGACGACGCGATGGCCTGGCCGATCGGGGCCGGAGGGTCGCGGCCTGGTCAGCCTGTTCACAATGGTGAACACGATGCGCCTCGAGGTTGCGCTGCAGGGTGTTGCGATAGCCGGCGCCGCGACTGCGCAGGCGTTGCGCTACGCAAAAGAGCGCCACCAGGGCGGGCCGTCCGATGCACCGCCGGTTGCTATCATCCGCCACCCCGACGTGCGCCGCATGCTGGTGACGATGCGCGCCCGTACTGAGGGCCTGCGCGCCCTGACGCTGGAGGCTGCACGCCAACTCGACCTGGCCGAGCACGATCCTGACGCTGACCGGCGCCATGCAGCCGGCACACTGGCAGACTGGCTGTTGCCGATCTGCAAGGCTTGCGCAACCGAGGCGGGTACTGAAGTCAGCAACCTGAGTATGCAGGTGCACGGCGGTTACGGTTACGTGCACGAAACAGGAGTCGAACAGTACGTGCGCGATGTGCGCGTTGGAGCCATCTACGAAGGCACGAACGGTATCCAGGCGCTGGACCTGGTATCGCGCAAGCTGATACGGGATGACGGGCAGCGATTTCAATTATTCGTCGAGCATATCAGCGCGGATCTGACGCGTACGGCGGACCATCTGCATACCGAGTCGATACATCAAGCTTTGACGGCTGGGCTGACAACACTGGAGCGTTGTGCGCAGCACCTGTTACAGCCAACGCTGGACCCACGTGACAGCGCGGCCGCCGCGACGCCGTTTCTGAAACTGGCCGGATTGATCGGCAGTGGCTGGATGTGGCTTAGGATGGCTGACGCCGCGACCGGTGACTCGGCGCTGCATCAGAACAAACGCAGCACTGCCGCATTTTTCGCTCAGCAACTGATGCCTGAATCCCTCTTGTTGGAACGACAGATTCTCGCCGGTGCAAAAAGCCTGGACGCAGTTTCTGATGATGTGTTAAGTGAGATTTGAGTCGAATCATGATGACTTTGCCGCATATCCACCCAACCGTCGTGCATATGCTCGCCGCTGCAGCCGAACGCTGGCCCGATCGGAAGCGCTGGTCTGCGGCGCGGACCGCCTGACTTACAGCGAGTACCTCGCGGCCGTATCCGGTTGGCGATCCGAGCTGCGCGAGCTCGGTGGTCTGGCGAACGGGTTGCTTTGCTGATGGAAATTCCGCGGATATTTGTATCGCGATGTTCGCCGCCCATGCCGCCGGCGCCCAGGCCGTACCGCTGAACCCGCTGTACACTGCTTCGGAACTGCAACCGATACTCGCTGACGCGCAAGTTCACGTGCTGCTCCATGATGACCAGACCTGCCGGACAGTAGCTGATGCCACCAGGAATCTGGACCTTCCGTATATAATCCAACTCGGACCCGCCGCCGGACGGAGAGGGGCCGATGCCACCGGCGGGGTTCTGCCCGAGCCGCTGCCGCGGCCAGAAGGGTTGGCGACCTTGCAATATACCGGCGGTACGACCGGCGTATCGAAAGGCGTTAATCTCAGTCATCGCAATATAGCGATGAACATCAGCCAGCGGGAAGCGCTGTTGCCCACTGCGTCCCATGGCGAGCGTATCCTTTGCATATTACCGCTGTTCCACATCTACGGCGTTGCCATGTGCCTGCACAATGCGGTCTACGCCGGCGCAACACTGGTGATACTGCCGCGCTACACACCCGATGCGACATTTGCTTTGCTGGCCGGCGAACATATTACGATCCTGGCCGGTAGCCCGACGGTATTCATCGGCCTGATGACCGATACGCAATTTGCGGATATGAATTTTCCGGACCTGTCTCTGAGTTATTCGGGATCTGCGCCGTTACCGGCTGCTTTGTTGCAGAAGTGGGAAGATGCGACAGGCGCCCCGGTGCTGGAGGGATATGGTCAGTCTGAATCCGGTCCGGTCATCAGTTTCAATCCCCTGGATGGCATCCATAAAGCCGGCTCGGTTGGACTCGTGTTGCCGGACACTCAACTGGAGATCGTCGATGCGGTTGATGGTACCTCGGTACTTGATTCCGGCCAGCTGGTGAGATTCGCATCCGCGGTCCGCAAGTCATGCTTGGATACCGTAATCGTGCGAACGAAACGGCACAGGCCTTGCGCGATGGTTGGCTCTATACCGGAGACATTGGCGAACTGGACGAAGACGGCTATCTGTACATCCGTGATCGAAAGAAGGACATGATTCTGGTTTCCGGCTACAACGTCTACCCGCGCGAGATAGAAGAAGTGCTGCAGCGGCATCCAGGCGTGCTCGAGGCAGCTATTGTCAGCATGCAGGACGAGTACCGTGGCGAAACCGTATGCGCGTATATCGCACGAGTGCCGGAGCACCCGGTGGATGCCGCCCGGCTCAATGAATACTGCCGTAAATACCTGGCGCCTTACAAAGTGCCGCGCAGCTATGAATTCGTTGACGCACTGCCAAAAACCAGTGTCGGCAAGGTCGACAAGCTTGCATTACGGCAACGGGCAAACGAGTGATGACCCGTCACCTTAATTTTCAATAAAAATTTGATTTAAAGTTTACACTGTCAAACACAAAGAGTTGTTCACTGACGAAGTTGCAATGAAATGCTGCATTGCCGGTACACCGGAAGATTGCATTGCCAAAGGCAAGGAACTGAAAGAGGCGGGGATCAATGAAATTTCCATCTTCATTACTTCGCAGGATGAAGAAGGATCACACAGAATCCTGAAGCGGTTTGCGGAAGAAGTTTTTCCGAATATTTAAACAAAAGCCCCGGCCACACGGGTCGGGGCTTTGTCAGCAGACTGACGCCACGTATATGTGGCGTCATTATTCATCGATTACTGCCTGGTTTATCAATAATTAAATCGAACAGAAAATCCATACCAGCGTGGCGCACGGAACGATATTTCATTACAGCCGCAACCTGTTGCAATATTGAAGCCCTGAATACCTGCACTTTCATCAGTAACATTATTAACCTTGAATAGCGTTTCCCAACGACCGTCTTCGGTACTCCAGCCCAGTCCCAGGTTAACCATGACATAGCTATCGAACTTGTCGGCATCGAAGTTTCTCAGATTATAGAAAAACTCATCTGAGTAGCTGATATCGCCGGTAACGTGCATCATGCCATTGAACATGGACCACGCATAACGGGCCATGGCGGTAGCTTGAAATTCAGGTGCATAGGTTGGATCGACATTACGGGTTTCGGAAGACCCTAAGAGAAGCGGGACATTTTTTACCGTCGCATCATACCAGCTCACGCTCACCAAGGCGTCGAAACCGTCAAAGGGTGAAATCTGAAATTCCAACTCGGCGCCGTAGTTTTCGGCATCTGCATTAATTACTACACCACCGATACCGGTAAACAAAAATGCCTGGTAGTCTTTATAGTCGTAATAGAAAACAGAACCGTTGAGGCGGGCGCTGCCATCGAGCATGGTGGCCTTGAACCCAGCCTCATAGTTTAACAATATTTCTTCTTTATAAGGAATACCGTCATTCCCCTCGGCGAACAACAGTGAAATATAGGAGCCGAGCAGCGGGGCATTGAAGCTTCCGGCCTTGACACCGCGGTTGATGCCGGCATAGAGCAGCACATCATCCGACGCCTGGTAATTTAATTGTAGTTTCCCCGCCCATAATGTATCTGACGAACTGCCAGCGAATTGGGTAGAGAGACCAAAGGGCAGAGGGGGCAGGAATATTGGACCCTGATTAACGGTAAAGGGATCAGTGCTTTCAAAATAAAGGCCTGATTGCAATTCAAAATCTTTTTTCTCCCTGATTACTCGCAAACCACCGATCAGGGTAAGCTGATCATTCAGATCCCATTCATACTGGCCAAACAGTGAGTAGGAATCCGTCTTCAGCAACGCGTCTGTGCCCACATCCTGTGCGGGGCCCGCAATCCCCCCCTTTGATATTTTGAGGCCATTATCTGAATCTGACTCGATATTCAGATAATAAAACCCCAGTACCCAATGGCTGCGGTCCGTCTCGCCGGTCAAGCGTATTTCCTGGGTAAAGCTGTTCCCATCCACGCCAGCATAGTTCGTCAGATAGTTGGCGGGACCGGAGTCCACATCGATAAACACCAATTTCTCATAGTCCTTGTAATCCGAAATCAGGGTCAGATCCATGGAATCATTCAATTCATAACCGATATTGAGATTGACACCCCAGGTATCAACAAATGCTGAGTCATCAAAGGCAAAATCTCCGGAGGTTTTCCAGCCCAAACCGTCCGGGTCAATATAGCCCCAGAAGTCCGCGCCCGGCGGTCGTCCGACGTCTATCAGTCCATCAGGACCAAATTCACCCGTTACATTATTGAAGAAATCATCCGGTACGCCGTCGTCGTCCTGGTCAGAGCCACAGTCCGAGCCATCAGCACAAATAGTCCGGCGGGTTTCATCGGGACCCACATCAAGTGTATTTGTCAACACGCCATCTTCGTTATAGACACCAATGGTGGGTTTCGACTGATAGGGCCCGGTAGAGAGGTCAGAATTTACGACGTTAACGGACATGTTCACCGACCATTTTTCATTGGGCTCAAACAGCAAGGAACCGCGGAAGCCGAATGTGTCATCGTCACCCATATCGGCACCGGCCCCGGGTCCCGGGGGCGCACCTACCGCATCCAGCGGATAGAGGTTATCAAGATAACCATCGTGCTGGTTGTACAAGAAGGCCGCACGTACGGCCACGGTTTCGCTCAAGGGACCGCCCAAGGCGCCTTCAATACGTTTTTGATCGGCATCGGCAGAAGTATCAAAAATGCCGTAGGTTACATCCAGATAAGCTTCGGCCCCCTCCAGGGAAGGCTTGTTACTGAAGTACTGAACCAGGCCACCGGTTGCATTACGGCCGTACAAGGTTCCCTGCGGGCCTTTCAGTATTTCTACGCGCTCAATATCAAAAAGCGCGAACGACTGTGCCTGGGCAATAGCAATATAGCCTTCGTCGAGGTAGACGGCGGTCGGCGCTTCGATGATGTCGTTAAAGTCATTCTGGGTTACGCCACGAATGGTAAATTGCGTGTTTTGGCCTGCTATGTTTCCACTGATATGGACACCGGGTGTAAATGCAGCGATATCAAAACTGTCCTCTACCCCCAATGCCCTCATTTGATCACCGGTAAAGGCGGTAATGGCAATACCAACTTCCTGCAGGCTTTGCTCACGCTTCTGGGCGGTGACGGTGACCTCTTCCAGAATGTTTGGGCGCTCGCCAGAAGCGGCAAGCCAAGTAACAAAATGCTGAATACGAATAACAAAAAACACCTGTACTGTCTGTGCATGATTACTTCTCCCGATAGCAATTCCAACGACCGAATGTAGAGGCAACTATATACTGAAACTGTGAATTGATTTTGAAATTCCCCACGAACCTGATAAAAAACCATATTTTCTAATGATTTATCATAACCATTCAAGGCACATTCCCGCAATGCGGATTCTGGAACGTACCTGCAGATAGTAGTTTCGCGCAACCCCGGGGTCTTGCCCCTAGGGGACTTGCTTATTGATTCTCAGTGCATCCCGCATTTTGGACCACGGAGATCGTTCCGGCCGATTTTTGAATTTCCTTACAGCAATAAATATCAGAAAAGGTTCGATGGGGCGGTATAGTGGGGTCAGGAACGGTCTGGCTCAAAGTCAGGGTACCGGCCCAACAGGGTGATCAGGATGGTACCCAGCAGAACGACACCTGCCAGCACCCAAAGTACCCCGACATAGTTTCCTGCCCGGTCGTACCACGCGCCCATGATCGGCGGTCCGAACGCCGAGCCGACCTGAAAAGCAGCAAACATGATGCCGTAGTTCAACGCAAAGGCGCGGGGGCCGAAAATAGCGGCTGACGATGTAAGCGATTTCGCTGATCTCCGAGCCGGTTGCCAGGCCCACCAGAATGGCGGCGACAAACACCCCGCAGCCGGTCGCACCGAGCGCCAGTATGGCAATGCCCGCCACCAGCCCAAGCAGAAAGAGAGCGGCGACATACGGTGCGAAGAAACGGTCCATCAGGTAACCGGCGAATATGCGGCCGAAGATCAGGCCCAGCCCCAGGGACGACATCGCGAGTGCGGCCACGCCGGGGAGCGACACCACGGCCGATAAGCATGGGAACCAGGTGCGCGAGAATGCTGGTGATGCCAACACCCACCAGCAGAAACGAAATCAGGATCAACCAGTAACTCCGGGTGCCGGCCGCCTCTCTTCCCCGACAAGCCAGGGTGGGGCAGGGTGAATGGTGGGCTGGTGCCGCCTTTGTCGACCGCTTGATCAGGAGCATCTCCATCGGGGCAGAGGCCCATTTCCCTCGGGGAGTTTCCCTGAGCAGGAAAAAGGCCATTGGCAGCGCTATGAGCAAAATCGCCGCAGCGAAACCCAGGTAGGCCATGCGCCAGCCGTGGTGCTCGATCATGTACTGGGCGAAAGCCGGGACCAGTGCGGCGCCGACACCGAAGCCGGCCAGGGAAATCCCCAGGGCAATGCCGCGGCGGCGGGCGAACCAGGCGATGATTACCCGGGAATAGCTCTGCGGCAGAGTGCCGGCGCCCACAATCGGGATGAGCAGAAACATGGCGTAAAAGTGCCAGATATTGCCGGTAAGGAACATCATGGAAGCAACGGCAAGGGCCATCAGGATGGTCGAGGGGATCAGCACCCGGCGAACCCCCAGCCGGTCGACGATGAATCCCCAGGGTAGGTGAAGCGATCACGACCGCGATGTTGGTCATGGTCAGGGCGAAGGACATCTCTCCGCGCTGCCAGCCGAATTCTTCTTCGAGGGGTTTGACAAAGGTACCGAAAGCAAAGACCGTGAACATGGCGTAGCTCAACGACATGCCCGTAAAGGCTGCCATCACGTTCTTCCAACCGTAGAATATTCCCGGGCGCGTTGTACTCATCAGAAACAATACATACTCGGTTGCCCGCCGATTGCCGACGGGTGCTCCGGCGATCCCGGGTCAGGTACGGCTTTCCACCCGCACCGCTTTGTCACGATTCGGATGCTGCAGCAGGTCGAAAACGGCGTTGGACGAGCAGTGTGAATTGCTCACGAAGATGCCTTTGTCGAATAAGGCGTCCTGCACCGCTGCCGCGATGGCGTGCATAGCCGCGCCTCCACCTTCGCCCATGCCTTTGGCGCCGTTGTAGCTGAAGGGCGAAGGCGATTCCCTGTGTTCGATCTTGATGTCCGGGATGTTATTGATCGTAATTGGCGCATAATCCGTGAAAGTTCCCGCCAGTACGTTGCCGCTCTCGTCGTAGGGTAAGTTTTCCAGCAGCGCTGCGCCCAGGCTGTGGGCGACAGCGCCCTCGAACCTGGCCTCCACTACCATGGGATTGATCACCGTGCCGCAGTCGTCGACGATGGCGTAGTCGAGAATCCGGACCCGGCCGGTGTCCGGGTCGATTTCGACCACCGCCAGATGGGTCTGCATCGCGTAGGTCAGGGTCAGGTTGCCGAACTTCTTGTCCAGGTCCACCGGGCTGAAGGGCGGGCGATAGGTATAACGGCAATTCAGGTCGAGGCTGCGAAGTTCTTCCGGCAACTGCGCGCTGTTGGCATTGACCAGGTTGGACAGCGCCCAGAAGTTGATGCACCGGTCGCTGCCCTTGACGCGTACTTCCGGCCCCATCTCACCGATGCCGAATTCCAGTTCCTCCCCGGCGGCATCGAGGGCAAAAGCAGCCAGAGTCTTCAACTCCGCCTTGAGCATCTCCACAGCACCGTGGACGGCTGAAAGTCCCGTCACGGCAAACTGGCTGGCATAAGTGCCGCTTTGGCCGGTGTGGACGTTCCGTTCCGTGTCGAATCCGATGGCCACGTGGACCATGTCAGGAATGATGCCGAGTTCTTCCGCCACTACCTGGGCCACCACCGTTTCATGGCTTTGCCCTTGTGGGAAGGAGCCCACGGCAACGCTGACCGAGCCGTCGATGTCCAGCTTGGCGATGGCCGGAACGGCATTTCCGGAAAAGGGTGATTCCGGATTGACGATGATCGACTGGCCAAAATTATTGGTCCCGGAATCCAGCGTGGTGCCGATGCCGATGCCAATGAGGCGGCCCTCCCGCTTCGCTTCCTCTTTTTTCTGCTGCCATTGATCCCAGCCCACCAGGTTCTTGGCCTGTTCCAGCATCTTGACGAAGTCGCCGGAGTCGTAAACGCAGCCATTGGGGGTCTCATAGGGAAATTCCCTGATGTAGTTGCGAAACCGCATCTCGTCGGCGGGAATACCCAATTCGAGGGCGCATATGTCCACAACCCGCTCCATGAACCACAGGTGCGGCAGGCGGGAATAGCCCCGGTTGGGCGCCGCAGGGCCTTTATTGGTTACCACCTGGGAGAAGTCGATGCGCATGTTGCGCAGCTTGTAGGCGGCGGGCAGTACCTGGGCCCAAATGACGGCGCCCAGGGGTTCGTAGCGCGTGTAGGCGCCGCAGTCGTCCACGTGGCGGGAGCGAAGGGCGGTGATCACGCCGTCGCGGTCCAGTGCAACCTCGGTGTCGAGGTAGCTGCGTTCGCTGCCCTGGGTACCCGCCTGCATGTGCTCACTGCGGGTCTCAACCCACTTCACCGGGCGGCCGCCGAGCTTGCGCGAAGCGAGGGCCGCCAGCGTCATGTAGGGGTAGTTGCCGATCTTGTTGCCGAACGAACCGCCAATGTCCTGGGTGCGTAGCCGGATATGGTCGGCGCTGACCCCCAGGGCCAGGCTGATCATCGTGATCGGTATTGTCATATGGGTGTTGGCCAGGAAGTCGATGTCACCCCGGGCGTCGTCCCAGGTGGCCACTACTGCGTTCGTTTCCACGGCCGTGCTGCCGAAGCGGTGAAAATGCAGCTTGTCGATCTTGACCACATGGGTCGCCTCGGCGAAGGCAGCGTCGAGGTCACCGTACTCGTACACGCCCTGCCAATCCACGTTGGTGCCCATCTGCTCGTGCACCAGGGTCTTGCCCTCCAGCGCCTGCTCGCAGTTGATCACCACATCCAGGGTTTCGTACTCCACATCCACCAATTGCGCCGCATCCTGCGCCAGGCGCAAGGTTTCCGCCACCACGGCTACCACCGGATCACCCTGGTAGCGGACTGTGTCCACCGCCAACGGGTAGTCCTTGATCAGCGCGCAGGCTTGCGCCCCGATCTGCAGGAAGGGCTCGCACTGGCCGGCGAGTTCCTCTCCGGTCAGGGTGCAGACGACGCCCGGCGCCGCCTCGGCTGCTGAGGTATCGATTTTGATAATCTTCGCATGAGCGTAAGGTGAGCGCAGCAATGACATGTGCAAACAGCCGGCCGGTTTGTAGTCATCGACGAACAGGCCGCGCCCCCGCACCAGGCGGTTGTCTTCCTTGCGGCCCATCGGTTTATCACTGCGTTTAACCTGCAGGATGCGGTTGATTCGATCCCTGGCCTGCTGCTGCGTTTGCTGCACTTCGTCCGGTTGCGCCGCCAGGCCAACGGGGTGTATTGCTTCTTGCGGTACAGACGGTTCTACCGCTTGCTCTTCCTTGGCGCCGCGCAGCCAGGCGAGTAGCCGCGACCACCAGCTAACACGCGTTGGCGGCAATATGATCGGCGGTGCACCGGGTGTCAGGCCCTGTTGCACACTGAGGATCAGGTTGTTGATCTCTTTTTCTGCATACCCCTTCAAACCACCGCCGGCCAGGGACAGAATCTTGCCGGACAGCTCAGTATCACTCGCCCAGTTAATGCAGGTACCGCCACCGGGTGCCTCCTCCAGGTCGAACGTGCAGCTTAGTTGGTACGCGCTCTGCATGACCTTGCCACGGCCGACATAGCGCGCCCGTAGCGGGGACTCGGCCTCATCCAGGGTCAGGACAGTCGATGCGGTGCCACGGATTCTGCCGATACCGACCTTGATCCTTACGCTGGCGGTATGTTCATCCTTCATTTCCATGCTGTGGAAATTGGGTAGCATGGGCGTGAACTTACGCGGATCGCAGAGTACTTCGAATACCTCTTCCCTGGGGAGGGCTACATCGAAGGCGCCTTTGAATTTCATCTCCATGGGTCAACCCTCC
>PVMK01123607.1_pt1 | contig 13867 bp, 10 predicted proteins | sample 1853481 | NCBI WGS metagenome assembly PVMK01 (sample SAMN08533507, study PRJNA380276) | Marine sediment metagenome, whole genome shotgun sequencing project. | reverse complement strand
GTTGCCCAAACATCAAATTCTCCTGCTCTTTGTTCTTTAGATATTTTACCTAATTCATTATTGTTTAGAATAATAACTTTGATGGGCATTTTGTATTTTACTAAAGTAGTAATTTCTGCTAAATATTGACAAAACCCACCATCTCCTGCAACTGCAATTATTGGTCTATTGTTTCCTACAGCTGCCCAAACTCCTATTGCAGCTGGCACGGCAAAACCGATAGAGCCCAAATAACCAGACATTAAAAATGTATTGCTTTTACTTTCATAATACCTGCCAAACGAATACGCATTGTTTCCAACATCTACGCACATCACAGCATTTTCAGGTGCCTGTTTGTTTAGTTCTTCAAAAACAGCAATTGAACTAACTCCTTTACCTCTTTCTTCCTTTAATCTTTTTTGTTTTTCTTTTGACCAAATATTTCTTCTTCCTTCAATTTCTGGAATTTGATTTATTTTATTATCAAACTCAGAAAGTTGTTCATTCAACATCTTCACTGTTACGGAGATCTCTCCCCAGACTGCGGCATCTACCTTATGAAATTTACTCAATGCCAATGGATCAAAATCTATTTGAATTGTTGGTTTTTTAGGGGTAATTCCTGTATGATTAGAAAATGATGCTCCAATTACCAATAGAAGATCAGACTCATTCATAAACCACGAAGCTATCGGTGTACCACTTCTTCCTATTACACCGCAACCTAATGGATGATGATCTGAAATTTGACCTTTTGCTTTGAATGTTGTCATTACCGGAGCATTTATTTTTTCTGCAAAACCAATAATTGCTTCCATATGAAATCTAGCCCCGTGACCAACAATAATTATAGGTCTTTTGGCTTTATTAAGCATACCTAAAGCCTTGTCAAAAGTTTCTTTTGGAGGCATTATTGTCATTGGAGTAATTCTTCCATCTGGTGTACCTGCTTTTTCGTTTTCATCTGCCAAGGTCTCTTGAACTTCGTCAGGGAAGGTAAGATGCGAAACATCTCTATTAATAATAGCGTGTTTTACCGCCAATCCCATTAGCTCGCTATGCTTACTTTTATGTTCTACCCTATGGTTAAACTCCGCTACGGAACTAAATGCTCTTACAAGGTCAACCTCTTGAAAGTTTCCCGTACCTACCACCTGAGTAGCAACTTGTCCTGTTAAGGCCAAAATAGGTGCTCTATCAACTTTTGCATCCCAAAGCCCAGTATACATGTTTGTAGAACCAGGTCCTGCAATGGCAAAACAAGCGCTTGCAACATTCCTAAAAGATCAAGGCTTGCATAATTGGCCAATGCTCGATAATGTTTCCATTGAGTCAAATGTTTAACGTCAAAATTTGTGAATGGATTATTCAAAAAAGGGTAGACAGATATTTCAAAATGAAGTTCATTCCTAAAGTCTTTTTCCTGTAATCCAATTTTTGATAATACTTGTGCAATTCCTTGTTCTATTTCAGAAGAAGTTTTGTTCTGAATGGAATGTGATTGAATTACTTTCAATTCATCATTCAACCATTCGAAACTAAACGTCTCCAGATTTAATGAAAGAATGACATTGCCTTGCCCTCCTTCTATCCAATGGCCATAAACCCGTTGACTAACAGCATCATAGTAAAGGTTTGTATGGCTGTCATCGTCTTGTTTGGGAACGAATGTTCTGTTGGCCTTGGCAATAATTTGAGAAAGCTGATGAATTATCTGATCAATTTTATTGTATTCCTGCATAGTTAATTCCTGTTAGTTGATGAATGTTAAAATCAAGGGTAGACAAGTCATTAAAATTAAATTTTCCAACATCATCGTGACCACAGGCTCTTGCAACTACTTTAATCAAATCATTAGACGCTTGAAAAAAAGTAGTCAACTGCTTAGCTGACTGTTCAATAATAAGTCGACTTCTTAAATTTTCCTTTTGAGTGGCTATTCCAACTGGGCAGTTATTAGTATGGCATGCTCGCATACCTAAACACCCTATGGCTTGTATTGCCGAATTTGAAACTGCAATAGCATCTGCACCTAGCATCATAGCTTTTGCAAAATCTTCAGCTACACGCAGACCACCAGTTATAATCAAAGTAACTCCTTTTGCATTAGATTTGTCCAAATGTTTTCTTGCCCTTGCGAGTGCTGGAATAGTTGGAATATTTATATTGTCTTTCAGAATCTTAGGTGCAGAACCTGTTCCGCCACCTCTTCCATCTAAAATAATATAATCGACTCCAACTTTTAAAGCGAAATCAATATCTGCTTCAATATGTGAGGCCGCTATTTTATAACCAATTGGAATTCCACCTGTTTTTTCTCTTACTTCATTCGCAAAACTCTTAAAGTCTTCCACTGTAAACATATCTGGGAAAGCAGCTGGTGAAATAGCAGTTTCGCCTATTTTCAACCCTCTAACTTCTGCAATTTCTTTGGATACTTTTTCTCCTGGTAAATGCCCTCCAGTTCCTGTTTTGGCTCCTTGTCCTCCTTTGAAATGAAAGGCCTGTGTCTTTTTTACTTTATCCCATGAAAACCCAAACTTTCCCGATGCTAGTTCATAGAAATATCGTGAATTATTAGCTTGTTCTTCCGGTAACATTCCACCCTCTCCACTGCAAATACCTGTTCCTGCCTTTTCTGCTCCTTTTGATAAAGAAATTTTAGCTTCTCTAGACAATGCTCCGAAACTCATATCTGATACAAAAATAGGAATGTCTAATTCCAATGGTTTTTTAGCATTTCCACCAATTACAACTTTGGTATAAACCGAATCTTCATCTAATAACGGACGAGATGCTAACTGTGCAGGTAAAAATTGAATATCTTCCCATTTGGGTAATGTATTTCTGTCCACCCCCATAGAGGAAGATGGTCCGTGATGGCCATGTATTTTTAAACCATTTTTAGCCAAATCTCTGATATATCCATTGTAAGGTTCTGTATCTTCAGGGTGCGTATCGGCATATTGTCCTAAATATTCATTTCTATTAAAGGGTTGAGGATTTTTACTTTCAAATTGGTTCAACTCCACTTCATCAATACACAAATAGTCTCCTTCAAAAAAAGTAGTAAATTTATGCAATACTTCACTGTTATTGTATTCACTTACACCCGTGTCTATTCTATAATCCCAACCATGTAATCCGCAGATTAAATTATCTCCAATAACATGTCCATCAGCCATTAATGCTCCTCTATGTAAACACCTACCGTATAGAATTGAAAAATTATCATCGTATCTTATAACAACCAAATCTATGTTTTTAACGAGAGCGTGATAAGGGGTTCTATCTTTTATCTCCGTTTGCTTAATTATTTTGATTAATTCCATATCAAATTTTATTTTAGTTTTTTGAAGGATTAATTATAGCTTTATATGACAAAAACAGATGTTTCATAAATATCTGTTTTCAAATCAATCGCTACATTAGACAATATTTTTTCTGTAATATTGAAAAAGAAAGAAACCAAGAATGGTTAAAAAAAATGAAAAAGATTATTGAGAAATTCAAATTATATCCATTTCAAAGTTATAAAATAGAATTATCAATTGCAAATGAAGCTTAATTCCATCCTAAGTATTAATCTAATTTCCAGCAGATTTGATCATGCCGTTTGCTGCCGAATTAATACATTATTTGTCTCAATATTTAAATAATATACCCCAGCTGAAATTGACTTAATATTTAATACCTTTTATGTGATATCAAATTCTTGGGCAAGCCAACCTATAGTATTATACAATTGTATTTTTTTTAATGGTAGTCCATTTATACCCTTAAGTTTTATAATATTACTTGTTGGGTTTGGGCATATTGTAAATTCGAATGGTTGTGCAGTTTCATTTACACTTAACGACGAGCTATTAATCTCTATTAAATTATCCAGTGGAAACCTACATAATCATTTTTCTCTCTACATTTCCAATAAAGATTAACCCTTAAACAATTAATGGTAGCACCCACAATAAACAGCTTTAAAAGTTGGCTATATGGCATTTGCCAGGTTTGACAAGATTATTTGCTGAATTATAAGGGTACCTTATTATTGTAAAGTTTTAGATATCTTAATTCATAGGATAGCAACTTAGTATTCTATCCACACAAAATGCATATATACTTCAATTTGGACATTATTTTATTTTTTTAGCTGCTCTATATAAAAATAACAGCAAATAATGTCCAGTTTATGACTCAGAGAGAGTTTGATAAAGGTTATATATAGATTGTATGTTCATATTCCAATAGATTCAATTAAATTTTGAAATTATTAGTAAATCACAATGAATTATAGCCAGTGTTGGCAGCTGGTTTTTAATTAGTACATTTTATTTGGATTTGCTGAGTCCTTAGGAATCTGTTGAATTGAATCCCAATGTTCACATATCTTTCCGTTTTCATCGAATCTAAAAAAGTCCATTGTAACATATTCGTCATTTCCTGGCCATGTTTGATGAGTATGTAAAGCAACCAAATTCCCTTCAGCGATGCACCTCACAAATTCAATAGATTTATCAGGGTATTCTTCTTGCATTCTTTCGAAATAATCGATAAACCCTTGTGTGCCACTTACAACATCAGGATTGTGCTGAATATATTCATTCCCAACATGTTGCTCTATGGCATTATTAGGGCTTCCTTCATAAGCCATTTTGTAAAATGCTATTGCATTTTTCTTATTCTTTTCGAGGTTCATAGGTTCTGTTTTATACTTGCTGCCAACAGTTAGTATAAGAATAGTAGCCGACTTCGGGCTTCATTCTTGTCAAGATACAATAAAATTGAAGCAGGACACAACCTCTGAATTTACTACTGAACCGGATATTATTTTTATACATTGTTGGCGTTTCCTTGTTTCTACTTTCCAACATCTCTTAATCACATGCGTGGAGGTATATTATTTAGATCTGCCTGATAGTAACGAGCAATAAAATAATAAGGCTCTCCTTTGTTTACCGGCATCCAATATGTTCCGTCCTTTGGGTCTTCAACACTGAAAGTGATCGTAACGTTGCCATCCTGATCCTGTTTTGTATTAAAGCCATTATATATATCATTTTTATTTGGCAAAGTGTTTTGTGTAATCAGACTATAGCGCGTGATGGACCAAAACTCCTTGACACCTTCGGGATTGTATGGAAAGGTGAAAACTTCTGTTTTATCACCATTTAACATTTGTCCTTCGCAATTCAATACATAAGGAATATAAATGGCATGTGCCGCGGGTAAACCAAGGTGGCCAGGTATTCCTGTTGCACGAATTTCAGGATCGTTACTTCCAGGTTCCTCGCTGTCAATAGGGCCAAATAATCCAATATTGCTTGCAATAGTTTGTGAGCGAAATACGCTATACTCAGTTACCCTTTTGTGGTCTTCTTCATTGAAGTTCAAAGCTGAATCTAAATATCGCTTATTTTGAGGATAAATATCATGAGTGGCTAAAGTAAACTCAATAGGATTTTCAAAATCGAATGGTTTACTTACTCCTGTAAGGGTAATCTTTTCTTGAATAACTAAAGTATTTACCATATCCTCAGGTGATTTAACCTGAGTGCGAATAAAAAGATGTGGATAATCACCAGGGCTTTCAATAGTTTTTGCACCCTCAGGAACTTCCATCTTTTTTCCTTGACGTACAAAGGTATATTTACCAACAGGACGAATTTCATCGAAAATAGTATAATGTTCCTGATCGGTAATGTGGATAGAATAGTATCTCCCATCGGTTACTTCAGGAAATTCTACAGTTACAGGACCTTCAGTAAGATCAATTATTGCTTTAGTGTAAAGATGGTCTAACGCAGGAGTTACAACCGCATCGGTTCCATCAGTTGGTAGTTTTTGTGTGTGTAAAAGTTTGTTGGTTCCTCCAGCAGCAGCAGCCGTCTTTTTCATGTACATAGCATGATGAAAAGCCTTGTAGGCATGTAGTTCTGCATCACTGGGGCGTGCCGGAATTGCACTAACTATTTCTGTTTTTTTTGAAGTGTCTTCTTCCTTTTTTGTTTGAGTTCCACAAGCTATAAAGCTATAAGTCATGGATATTATTATCAGTAATCTAAATAATGTTTTCATATTAATTTTTTTAAAGTTTACTCTTTTCAAATATTCGTATTTAATCAATTTTTACTATATCATTCGGTTTCCAGGTTTGGTCAAAGTAGGCGTCAAGTGGTCCATATAAACGAATATAGGTGAACCAACCTTCTCCGGGAATTGTTTTAACCCAGTTCTTTTCAAATCCTTCTGGAGCTTCCTGACCAAAATAAATATCAATGGAACCATCTTCATTAAAAACAGGATCATCATAAGTACTAACACTTGGTTTATCTTGTCCGTTTTGTAATAGTGAGCGTGTATCGGGGTGATAAACGGTTACTGACCAGAAATCTTTTGCTGGAATACCTGCAGGTAAATGCATCTTATAATTATTATCGCCCATTAGGAAGTTGTCATCAGCATCGCGGTAATCAACTAAATACTGAGATCCTATTCCAACCATTTTACTTGTCATGGCAGGAGTAACAACAATTGCTTCATAATGAAATAACAATCGGGCATCAAGTAGTAATGCGTCACCATTTTTAAATTCATGACTCCCCCCCAGAAAGATACTTTCATATTTGCGGTCAGGATAGATTCTTACCGTTGGTTCACGATGTGAATATGCATTTGTTTTTGCAATGGCATCACCAATTTTAACCCCTTCGGCCAATATCTTTTTCATTCGTTCATCCGGAGAAAATTCTTTACCTTTTTCAATACCAATTGTTTTTAAAAGACCTAATTCGTAGGCTGAAAAGGCAGATGAAGGTTCATATTGTACAATTTTATCGATTAAATTAAAATACGAAATGTCTCGTGGATGTGTAGTATTTCCTTCATTAAATGATGCATTTTCATATTTAGCATCTTCTCTGGGGCCAGTTGCTAAAGGGTAAATTTTAAAATTATCTTTATAATAGGCGATAGCATCGTCTCCTGTACCCGTATTCTCTACAAAGCCACGCACCATAATCCAATTGCGGTAAGTTGGGCATTCAAATACAAAATAGCCTTCAGGCACGTCTCCATCATATCCCGGAGGTAATAAGAGGTATTTTCCACCTTTCCCTTTGTCGGGACCCGCATTTCCCAAGTCGGTTATAAATCGCATCCAACCATCGTCAACTATACCCAATACGTTTGGAGGCGTCTCCACCACAGTAGGCCCGTCAGTTTTTAAATCAGTATACGCACTGGAATAAACACTTTCAGTATTGTATGTTAACCCAATACTTTGCGATTTACCCTTCCCTGGTTCAGTGAAAATCGAAACATCTCCTGCTTTTGTATGGCCAAGGTCTTTAATTATGCTTTCAAAAATTGCATTCTGGGAAGCCAAAGACATAAAATCTATATAAACCTGAGTTGCTCGTTGAACATCCAACTGGCTATAAGCTTTTTCTATAGTTGCTTTAGTTGGATAACCGCCGACAAATTCATACTCATTTGATGATGATTGTTGAACTGTTTCGTTACATGAAATTAAGGCACATAAGGCCATAATGATGATAGATTGGATTGTTTTCATTTACATTTATATTTTAATTCAAGTTTCTATTTCTTCGAGTGTTTTCAATTTGCACTTTGCTCTCTTACGATGAACGCCAACGGTCAGAGTTACGGACCTGGCCGATTGTTAAAAGTACAAAATATTATATGCTGTAGCATCAAAGGCCTGGGGTTGTAGCGCATGTTATCGGCTGCCCACCTAACCTAGCGAAACCTAGAAACGAAAGGGGGCCTAGGTTAACGGTGAGAACGTATTGTATTTTGAGTTTCCTCTATATAGGAATAATACATCCGCCATGTTTCTCTTTATGTTTTCCCTTTACTTGAGCAACAGCTTGTTACAGGTTGCTGAATGTTGAGGTCATCCAAAGGATATCCAAATATTAACATCTCTGTCTGAGGGTAAATTTGGTGATGTTCGGGTGCTAACCAAACACGCTTATTTGTTGGGCTCTTGAAGGGCATGATAGCTAAATCCACAATATTATTATCATGCCTGTAGCAAGTAATTTTCTCATTCAAATTTTTAGGATTAAATAAGTCACCATTATCTAAGAACCCTTTAAAATAAATATCTATTGGCTGATTGTTAGATGGGTTGTGTAGTACATGAGCAGCAGTGACCAAATAGTCTTTTTCATTGTACCGAATAAAAAAACAAGTCCCACGCATACGATTACTATCTGCATCAATGTGGCCTATAAGGTGGGCTGATTTGATTACGTAGTTTTCCGTTTGAGAAAGTATATTAGTACCAAGACAAAAACATGCTAGATTATGTATAGCTTTTTCATTGGTCATATGATTTGGATGCAAGTAATATCAAGATATTAAATAGGGTTGAGGATTACTAATTAATGGGAAAGTGGCAGTGGGCTAATTTCAGTAATTCATAAAGTAGTGTTGATATTTTAACCTTCTAGGAAGAAGCCCAGAATTAGTAGGGGTATATGGACATCTCCTTTGTGTGGTATCTAACCCTTCCTGAAAAATTTTATCAATACCCTTATCATTGTTTGGGTTATTTGCTGAATTATACAATCTCGCTTGGTTTTAACCACGGTATGACATTGACAAATCAGTCCAAACAACATTGCTAAAAACGTTGCCATCCCGCAGGTGGCTGTGATTTTTTAGCTTTTGTTATTCTTCTTTAAAGACATCTAAGATATTCAAGTAATATGATTCAAATGTGGGATATGCTTTCCTGTTTGATTGATAGTAAATGATTTTATTGAGCAAACTGTTTAAATATGAAACTCCTCTTGATTTTTCTTTTTCGTATGATTGCAATCCAGCCTTTTCTGATTCGTTGTATGCAAGTTGAGTTGTAATAGCTCTGATAGTAAACTCATTAATACATTCCTGCCAGTCACCACATAGATTTTTGCGAGCAACTTCTGGAATTGAATCAAATTTATCCGAATAATCTTTTATGTAATCAAAGTGTTCTTCTGTTAAAGGATTTACAAAAGGGTGACTGAATTCATGTCTTATCATATCATTAAGATAATTCTCATCTCCAAAATAAGGGATATTATTTATTACAGTTTTTGGTCCCATTGTATTGTATAATTCTCGCTGATCATTCGAACATAATAATGAATTTCCAAATCCTACAAAATTGTATAGAGAAACTAAAATTATATTGTAACTCTTTTGTTTTTTACCATAAAAGGCCTCCAATTCAGATATATAATTAATCGGACCAAGATTATTAATCGTATTTTCAACGATCTTCAAATAGTAAGCCTGATGTTTCTGATAGAACACACTGAATGAAGATTGAATTGCAAAATCACATAATAAATCTAAAAATACCTCCAATGAATCCCTCCCTCCCGCACGGTTAATCACAAAATCATCTAATTCAATGTCTTCTCTCAAATGAAGAGATCTATCCGCATAGAGCATAATGTTTGATGGTGCACTAAAATTCAACATTCTTGGTTGTAAGCTTAATCTGTCGAACATATGTACTACTGGGTGATCCTTATAAGGTTTAAAGTGATTAGTGACATCGGTTTTATATTCAGAAGAATCCTGCGCCATTAAAAACCCAAGAACTGTAGGGTATTTACTAATTGTTTGGATTATTGAGATTAATTCAACCTGAGGCAAAACACCTACCGTAATTTGATTTTTAACTTCAATTATTGCCTCCGACGATTTGAAGGGATTTTGTGCTATTACATGACCAATAGATGCAATAACTAATGTCACTATCAAACTTAAAAATAGTCTTTTCATATATTACTTTAAAATTGCCATATAACTATACAGTGTTTTATAGAAAGTTTGCTCAAGTATCTGAAGATATTAAATGAGGTTGAGGATTACTAATCAATGGGGAAGTGGAGGTGGGCTAATTTCTCAGAATTTTTTACCCAAAAAATTTCAGGCAGTTAATACACCTTTTCCAAAAGGCCTACCCCCTGACGAACCGCTTCCTTTGCACTTAAAAGGAGTCTCTTTTAGGATTTAAAAAAGAGTCTCAATTAACATGATATATATCATTGCATAACTTAAATTAATTTAGAATATTAGACCTATATAACTAATATAGAGAGAAGCTACAATTCATAAGATAGTTTGGCGGTATTGAGGTAAACACCCGTGAAGAGCAGTACCTTAAATTTGATTATAAATACTAACTGATATTAACCTTTACTTAACCTTAAACACCATTATCATGTCAACAGAAACCCCAAAAGAGATCGAAAACAAAGCAATTTTGAACCACCTATATAAAGAACTTTGGAGTGAGCGAGATTCTTCAATTCTGGATGAAGTGTATTCACCAGAAGTCCTTTACCATACGCCTTCAATGGAATTACATAATCTTGATGAGCTTAAAAACTTAATCAACAGTTATTTTTTAGCATTTCATGATTCAAAAGTGACGGTGAAGGACCAAATCGCTAAAGACGATATGGTTGTAACTAAATTCGTTTATGAAGGTGTTCACAATGGAAAATTTGGGAAATTTCCACCAACAGGCAAAAATATCAAAATTAAAGGGGTAGCGATAGATCGCTTTGCCAATGGTAAGATTGTCGATGAGTGGGAGATGATTGATGAGCTCGGTATGATGAAACAACTTGGATTAGAAATGAAACCTATGGAAGCTATGAGAGTTGTTCATTAGGTATATTTTGGGTTCACAGTACATAGCTGGTTTGGATTTAAAGAGTACAAATACCCTAGAGTTAAGCACTGAATTAGCAACGGACATTTACTTAGATGGTTAATATTCCTTTCGAGATATCATGAATGAGTCCCAATCCAAAGATGGGAACATCCATTTAAGAAAAATGTATTATTTTTTTACCTGGAATCTGGTTTTAGTTATCCAGGTGTACTTTTAACCCCTGGTAACTACTTCCACCTATACATGACAATGGACAAGTATATATAGGGGGTTGTCTGGTGTCCTGTATTATTTTAGTGTCCTAAAACATACATTTAAGCATAAAGCACCTCCTAACACGATCATTCAGTATCAAAGTAAATGATTGTCACGTCAAAATAGACAATGATCACATCAATGAAAGCTAATAGAATGTAGGTCTACAGGGCGTATGGGATATATTCTTGGTTTGAATAGGTGTTTTTCACTGTATTTTGGGTTGAGGGTAGGCAATCAGCCAACGATCCATTGGGACTTGATATGGAGATTCCGGTGAAACTGTACACCCCGTTCCGGGCAAACTGTACACCCCCGAGGTTAGCATATCGGTAATTTTTTCGATTGTAATTTTCTAAGAAGGCTTACACTTGGGCTTTTAAATTTAACAAAGCCCAAGATGCCTAACAGAAAGAAAGATATGCTAACAATACGTCAATTGATCAGATTAAAATCAGAAGGCTGTTCCCATAATTCCATCAAGACAAAACTGGGCATTAGCCGTACTACTGTTATTGAGTATGTCCGCCTACTTGAAGCCAGTGGTTTTACCTGGCAGCAATTGGATGAGATAGAAGATTCAGTCCTGGGGGTGATCTTAGGATCAGGCAATGATGAGAAAGAGCGTTATCAACGATTGCTAAGCTTTTTCCCCTATATGGAACAAGAGCTCAAGCGCCGTGGAGTGACCCGCCAGCTGCTGTGGAAGGAATACAGGATCCAGGAACCAGAACCATACGGCTACAGCCAATTTTGTTACCATTACAAGCAATGGAGTCGATCTGTCAATGCAACAGCTCCTATGCCCCACAAAAGTGGTGATAAGTTATTTATTGATTTCAGTGGCGGCAAGCTTGGGGTGATTAATCGTGATACCGGAGAGATCACAGCAGTTGAAGTATTTGTAAGTGTATTAGGAGCTAGTGGTCTTACTTACGCACAGGGGGTATACAGCCAGAAACAGGAAGATATGGTGTCTTGTATAGAAGGATGTCTTTCATTCTACCGGGGTGTCCCTGCAGCCATTGTTCCTGACAACATGAAGGCCATTGTAAGCAGTTCAAGTCGCTATGAGCCCCAGATCACTCAACTGTTCCGACAAATGGCCTTGCATTACAAAACAGTCTTTCTACCCACAAGACCGGGTAAGCCCAAGGATAAAGCAATGGTTGAGAACGCAGTAAAGAATATCTATACCCATGTATTTGCTCCTCTGCGAAACATGCAGTTTTTTAGTTTGACAGATCTTAACACTGCTATTAGCAGACAGGTTGATCAATACAATCAGCAGTGTTTTCCCTCCAGGCAATATTCACGCATTGAACTATTTAACAAGATCGAAAAGAAAGCTCTTAAACCGCTTCCCGATAAACCTTTTCAACCCGTTAAGCAAATACGGGCTGCTGTGCAGAAAAACGGTCACATCTATCTTGGAGAAGACAAGCACTATTACAGCACACCATACCAGTTTATAGGCCAAAGGGTTCAGATCCATTACAATTCGGACCAGGTGGAGATCTATGCCAATTACCAGCGAATAGCCATCCATGTACGTAACAGAAAAGGCTACGGGTACTCCACCAATAAAGAGCACCTGGCTTCTACCCACCGTTATATTCAACAGTGGAATCCGGAGCGATATATTCGATGGGCAAAAGATATCGGAGATGATACAACAAAACTCATTGAAGGGATCTTTCAAACAAAGCCCCATCCCGAACAGGCTTACAATTCTTGTGAAGGCATCCTTCGTATGGCGAAAAAGGTAGGCAAACCACGGCTTAATAATGCTTGTCGTAGGGCACTGGAATATGAAAGCTTCTATTACAAAACCGTTAAAAATATCCTTGAACGTGGCATAGACCTGCAATCAGATCTTTTTACCAGTTCAACACAGAGCACCCCTGAACATAAAAATATACGTGGGAGCGATTATTATCAATAAACTATAAATGACAATTATATGAACACACATGCAACTGTAGAGAAAATGAACCAAATGAAGTTCTATGGTATGGCCAATGCTTACCAGACCTGCGTACAACAAAAAAATGGCGAACAAATGCCTCTGGATACTCTTGTAGCCCATCTTGTGGACAGCGAATGGCTGGACAGGGAACATCGGAAAACCGGGCGCTATATCCGGGCAGCCAGATTCCGCTATCCTGCTTCAATTGAACAGATAGACTATTATGCTGCCCGCCATCTGGACAAAGGCCAGATCCTTCGTCTTGCTGATGGCTCCTATTTGCAACGCAATGAAAATATGATCATTACCGGTCCAACCGGTGTGGGAAAGAGCTACATAGCATCCGCTTTTGGCCATCAAGCCTGTCATCAAGGGTTTAAGGTCCGTTACTTTAACCTCAATAAACTCTTCTCGTGGATGCATATATCTAAGGCTGACAATTCCTATTTGAAGGAACTCAATAAACTTGAAAAAACCGATCTGTTGATCCTTGATGATTTTGGTCTTCAATCCATTGAGGGTCCTAACAGATTACTGTTGTTGGAAATCATGGAAGATCGCTACGATCGCCAATCAACAATCATAGCTTCTCAACTTCCCGTTGAAAAATGGCATGAGATGTTTGATGATAATACGGTGGCCGATGCAATATTAGATAGACTTATTCACCGTGCACACAGAATTGCACTTAAAGGAGAATCTTTGAGAAAGGTGAAAAGCGAAAGTTTTAAATAAATGAAAATTAGTTACCTTAATATATGCTGACCTCTGGTAGGTGTACAGTTTGCCCAGAATAACATGTTCAATTTCAACGGAATTTCCAATAGCCTAACCAACTACTTTTAACGGATGGACCCAAGTCTGATTTCTCTTCTCTCTTTTCTTATCACCTTCCAGCTTCTATTTGTTGGCATCTTTCTGATCACACATAAAAAAGGAAACCAACGAAGCCCCAC
>PVMK01119658.1_pt1 | contig 13867 bp, 11 predicted proteins | sample 1853481 | NCBI WGS metagenome assembly PVMK01 (sample SAMN08533507, study PRJNA380276) | Marine sediment metagenome, whole genome shotgun sequencing project. | reverse complement strand
CGAGCGTATCGGCTTCGGTGCCTCGGGCAGAAACGGTGGTCTTGTCGGTAGCGGCCAGCGCAAAGATGTCCTGGAGATGGAAGCACAGTACGGGCTGGAGCGATCACGTCAGTTCTGGGATTTCGCCGAGGCGGCAAAAGCGGAGATTCGTGAGCGCGTTGCGAAACACGACATCGAATGTGACCTGCAGCGCGGCCAGTTTGAAGGCGTGCACAAGAAACGTTACGTCGGCTACCCGCAGCAGCTGGCTGACGCACTGGCCGAGCGCTATGATTATCCGTACTGCAGGGCCCTTGATCGAGAAGAGTCACGTAGCCTGGTCGCAACGGACGATTTTCTTGAGGGTATTCTGGATACAGAAGCCGCATCGTTGCACCCGCTGAATTATGCGTTGGGTCTGGCCCGCGCTGCTCGCGAGGCCGGAGTTCGAATATTCGAAGGATCGAGGGTCCTCGACTACACTCGGGATGATCCGGCAGTCGTTCGAACAGCAGCCGGGACAGTGAATGCGTCCTTTATCGTGTTGGGCTGCAACGGCTATCTCGGCAAGTTGGAAAAGCGCGTTGCGGGCAAAATTATGCCGATCAATAATTTCCTCATTGCTACCGAGCCGCTTGGGCCGGAGCGCGCGCGGCGACTTATTGCCCAGCGCGTTGGTGTTCATGACACAAGATTCGTTGTGAATTTTTTCCGCTTGTCAGAGGACCACCGATTGCTGTTCGGTGGCGGTGAAAATTATCGCAGCGGGTTTCCAAGCGACATTCAAGCATTCGTACGGCCACGTATGTTGAAACTATTCCCGCAATTGAGCGATGTCGCCATCGATTACGCATGGGGCGGTACGCTCTCGGTCACTATGAGCCGGATGCCGCATGTGGGTCGCCTGGAGCCAAATCTGTTCTTCGCTCAAGGTTACTCCGGACATGGTGTGTCGACGTCCAACTTTGCAGGTAAGGTAATCGCGGAAGCTATCTCCGGAACCGCAAGTCGCTTTGACGTTTTTGCGAGTTTGCCGACCCGCACTTTCCCTGGCGGAACGCTGCTTCGATATCCGGGAATGGTACTTGGCATGCTGTACTATTCGATCAAAGACAGGCTGTAGCGAGGATATAAGTCGGTGAAAAGGGCGTGCAATACCTGGTTGCCGTTGTTGATTCTGCTGGCATCGAGCGCATTCGCGGCAGGTGACTCTGCTGAACTGAGAACAGGCTTCTTCAGAGTATCGATGACGCCATTGGAATTGCTCGGCGCCGGTGCCGAGGGTGTAGCGAATATTCTCCCATCCGATGAAGAAGTCGAATGGGAGATTGTGGTCCCCAATAATTACTCGGCCAGTACACCACCGGGTTTGGTTGTTTACGTAAGTCCCAGGGAAAGGGGCGGTCCACCGAGAGACTGGAACGACATGTTGCAGGAGCACAATCTCATCTGGATTGGTGCGAACAAGTCGGGTAATGACTGGCCGGTTCCGCAGCGAATGTTAAAGGCGATGATCGCGCCGATGGTGCTGGCGAAGTCTTACGCAATAAATCCGGACAGAGTCTATGTCGCCGGAATGTCGGGCGGTGGAAAGACCGCAACTCGTGTAGCAACGGCGAGGCCGGAAGTGTTCAAAGGTGGCGTGTATATGGCTGGCACGGTGTCTTGGGCAGACAACGTGCCGCCAAAGATCGACCTGATCAGGGAAAATTATCACGTGTTTCTGATCGGCACGAACGACCCGGCCATATTGGAATCAAGACGAACCTACAAAGACTACAAAGATGCCGGGGCAGTCAATTCCAAGTTGATCACAATATATAATTTTGGTCACCATATGCCGTCCGCCGAGTATTTTGCAAGGGCGATTGATTACCTCGACTCCAGGTATGCAGAATGAGCGAAGCCCGAAAAGAGGTCTGCGACCAATGGCAGTAAGAAAAATATTGCGCATGGGTGACCCGCGACTCAGGCAAGTAGCACAGCCTGTTGATACTTTTGATACAGCTGAACTTCACGACCTGATTGAAGATATGTTCGACACGATGGACGTTGCGGACGGCGCCGGGCTCGCCGCCACGCAGGTCGGGATCATGCAACGCATCATGATCTTCGGTGTGGAGTCCAATCCCCGTTACCCGGAGGCGGAGAGCGTGCCGATGACCGTATTAATCAATCCTGAATTCTCTGTGACTGACGATAATATTGTCAGTAGCTGGGAGGGCTGTTTGTCGGTGCCGGGGATGCGGGGTTTCGTTCCGAGATACGAGAAAGTCATGTATCGAGGCTTCGATCAGTTCGGCGAAAAAATCGAACGCGAAGCAGACGGCTTTCACTCTATCGTCTTCCAGCATGAATACGATCATCTTGACGGGATACTGTATCCGGACCGTATCGTCGATCGAACGAAGTTTGGTTTTGAGGATGAGCTAGCGGTTGCTGCTAGTGATATCTAGTGTGATCCCCAATGTACGAACAGCTGTCGTGACAGGCGGCGCACATGGGCTCGGTCGGGCGCTGTGTCGTCGGCTCGGTCGTGATGGTGTAAAGGTCGTTGTTGCCGACATTGACTTCGCTGCTGCAGAAACTGTCGCTAGCGAAGTAGGCGGAGTCGCACATAGCATTGATGTTGGTAATGAAGTCGACGTCGTGGATCTGGTTGATCGCATTGAAAGAAATGTGGGTCCGATTGATCTGTTTCTGTCAAACGCTGGCGTTGGATACGGTGATGGAGTTAGTGGCGCTGCATCGCGAGATGGTGGCCTGAGCGATGTCGATGACCGCTGGGACAGCTGTTGGCGCATCAATGTCATGGCGCATGTCTTCGCTGCCCGAGCACTACTGCCACGAATGATCGAGAGAGGTGGTGGCTATCTGGTTAATGTCGCATCAGCCGCGGGCTTGCTTAGCCAGATTAACGATGCAGCCTATTCTGCGACCAAGCACGCCGCCGTCGCTTTCGCCGAGTCATTGGCTATCACGCATGGGGATGACGGGATTCGTGTATCGGTAGTATGTCCGCAGGCTATCGCGACGCGGATGATAGGAATTGAAGATGATTCGGATTCGCTCGAGGGTGGCTTTGGCGGCAATGATGTCGACGGAATCCTGACAGCCGAGCAAGCGGCGGACTGCATTATTGACGGCGTGGCGAACAATAAGTTCCTGATTCTGACGCACGAGCAGGTCGTCACCTATGTGCAGCGCAAAGCCAGCGATCATGATCGCTGGATTCAGGGAATGCGGCGGTTTCGAAACAAGTTGGCTGGCGGAGACGAATAGCGTTGCAAACCAACGCTTTCATTATGCGACTTCAAACAGCGAAGCAGCTCCCTGGCCACCGCCGACACACATAGTGCAGACGACGAATTTCGCACCTCGTCGCTTGCCTTCAATCAGCGCATGACCAACCATTCTTGCACCTGACATTCCGTACGGATGGCCAATTGAAATCGCACCTCCATCAACATTCAGTTTGTCGCCTGGAATGCCGAGTTTGTCTCGGCAGTAAATAACCTGAACGGCAAACGCCTCGTTAAGCTCCCATAGGTCAATGTCGTCCATCGTCAATCCATTGCGTGCAAGCAGCCTCGGCACCGCAAAAATGGGTCCGATGCCCATTTCGTCGGGTTCGCAGCCGGAGACAGCTGTCCCTCGATAGATGCCAAGCGGCGCAATACCGCGTTTTTCGGCAAGGCCCGCTTCCATAACTACAGCGGCTGATGCCCCGTCTGATAATTGGCTGGCATTGCCGGCAGTAATTACACCGCCTTCGATCACGACACGAAGGCCCGACAAACCTTCAACCGTTGTTTCCGGTCGATTGCCCTCGTCTTTCTCCAGAGTCACATCTTTGAATGAGATCTCTTTCGTCTCTTTGTCCATCACGCCCATTGAAGAGGGCAACGGAACGATCTCGTCGTCAAATCGACCGGCTTGCTGGGCGGCGGCCGTGCGTTGCTGGCTCTGCAGCGCGTATTCATCCTGCGCTTCCCGGCTGATGCCATAGCGATTCGCTACAACTTCTGCGGTCTCGAGCATCGGCATGTATATGTGCTCGTGCATTTTTACCAATCGCGGATCGCTTCCACGGTAGCTGTTCAAATGCTCATTCTGCACCAGACTTATTGATTCAAGGCCTCCGCCAACCATAATGTCAACGTTATCACTGATGATGGTTTTTGCCGCCAGAGCAATCGCCATCATTCCCGAGGAACACTGCCTATCGACAGTCATTCCTGCCGTTGTCACCGGCAAACCCGCTGCCAACGCCGTTTGCCGCGCAATGTTTCTTCCTTGTGAGCCCTGTGGCATCGCGCAGCCCATGAAAACATCTTCTACTTCGGCAGGATCTATGCCTGCGCGCTCTACCGCGTGGCGAATCGCGTGACCGCCCAGCGTTGGTGCTTCGGTATTGTTGAATGCACCCCGGTAACCACGCCCGATCGGTGTACGCGCGGTTGATACGACTACTGCTTCACGCATGTTCTATTCCTTTCGCTTGCTGTGCTATTTAGAAAAATCGAGGCCGAGATTCTCGGCGCCCTTGATTGCGAGTTTGGTCGTTTGTTCAAAGCCGCTTTGCAGATCTTGCATGTTGCTTTCATCATTGATCGCTTCCCATGCTGCCTGAACGCCGTCGGCGCTTAGATTGTCCGGGAGGAGGTTGACACCATCGGTCTCAAAACCCTTGTAAATCGCAAATGTTCCGCCACCGGCGCTGAGCACTTTGCGGCTTGGCGCGTCGGGTCCCACGAGGAAGACTACTCCGGGACTAACGGATTCTGGCGACAGCAATTTGAACACCGCATCTGGCATCAATCCTTCAGTCATTGCCGTGCCCGCGGCGGGCGCCAGGCAGTTCACATGAATATTGTATTTGGCACCTTCGAGGTGCAGCGTATTCATCAGGCCAAGCATCCCCATTTTCGCAGCACCGTAATTTGCCTGGCCGAAATTGCCGTACAGGCCTGTGCTTGAGCTCGTGAACAAGATTCGACCGTAAGACTGTTGTCGCATGATTTCCCAGACAGCTTTGCTGCAATTCGCGCTTCCCATCAGATGCACGTCAATAACAAGGCGAAAATCGTCCATCGACATCTTTGCAAAAGTCTTGTCGCGCAGGATACCGGCGTTGTTTACCAAAATATCGACGCGACCCCATTTGTCCATAGCTGTTTGAACCATGTCCTCGACCTGGGTGAACTCGGCGACATTCGCGCTATGCGAAATCGCATCGGCATCAGCCGCCCTGATCTCTGCGACGACAGCGTCCGCGTTAGCTGAAATACCACTTGCGTCGCCAAGGTCGTTGACGACAACTTTTGCGCCACGCTCGGCTAGTGCGAGTGCATGGGAGCGGCCCAAACCTCGGCCGGCGCCGGTCACAATAGCCACCTGGCCGTCCAATCTTATACTCATTTATTCACCTTGCAGACAAACGTTGTTTCGGCATGCTCAGCCGTGAACTGACGATGAACATGGGCAATATTGCAGCGATCAGCGCTGCCCCAGACGTTCCCATCTTCAAGTCCTCATTCGAGAACGGATTCGCGAATCGAGTCGATTTGCGGCTTGAGCTTCGGCGTTGCTTCGCCCAGGCAGTGCTTGTCTCGGGGACAGCCCGAGCTCCGCGGACAAATAATCGTCGCGTCTTTCTTCGTTCCTTCGGCGATCCAGCCGATATTCAATATCTTGCTGATACTGTCTAACCGTCGGCTCGCCTCCGCCGGAATTGGTGCCGTACCGCCGCCTCGATTGCAGCTGCTTTCTATCGAGTCAATCGTATCCATAGGATCAATATTTTGCGCTCTGAGTGCTGGAGCAAGATCGATTCCGGCGCACAACACATGTGGATTTCCGGCGGCGTCCTTGCTTCGAATTGACTGGCAACAGTAGAGTCGTTTGTCGTCGCCGGTCCGCAAAATTGAAATCTGTGACGATGGTTTCGTTGATTGGGTGTTGAGCATGCGAAATACGGCCCAGTGCTGACACGGGTCAGAAATCATCGTCATGTTACCCCACGGTAGCGGGATTCCGTTGCCGCGGTAGACCGCGCGCAGATTGCCGGGCGGATATGCGTCGAAGTAATGCCAGAAGCGATACGGCGATACACTCGACATACGTCGCATGACCAGCGTGGTTGTCAGATCAACCTTTTCACCGACATCAATTGCGTACGCCTGACGTGCCAGAAATTGACGAAAGGGTGTTTTCGGGGCGAGTAGCGCAGCCGCGAAATAGCTGCATTCAAAATCGCGCCATGCGAAAAGCACATCTCTCGCGTGGATATTCGGCGAGTCGGCGTCGTGGCGCCTGCCGGATACCCGACCTCCGGATACTTGCGGCGCACGCGCACCGTCGCCGTCATGCAAAACCTTGTGCGCAATCTGATTCGCAAGGTCGTATTTGAGGCGAGATGGTGTATCGCGCAGCGAGTTGTTGAGAAAAATCGTATTCGGCGCATCATAGAAGGAACGAACGAGCGTATTGAGGGGCAAATCGGTATCACCCTGGTCTTGAAATGGTGATTTGTCGAACCATTGAACGCTCAGGCCCAGGTTCGCGGCAATATCGAATACATCCTCTACGCTCAACGGAAAACGCTTCTGTCCGACGGCTTCTGCCGCGCGTTCTAGGTCAGGAAACCGGTTTTGGCTGGACTCCTGGTGGGCACGAATCAACAGGTGTGCGAATTGTCGACCGGTTGTCCCGGTCTGCGCGAGTAGCTCGGGTATTGCCCGTTGTAGCAAGCTTGGCGTAAACAGGAAGCTGGGTTCAAGGGGCATGCCACTAACGGCAGCTTCCACCGGGGCAGGGTCAATTGCCTTATCATCAAGCGACTCGTCGAAAAACCAGCTGAGATCTTTTTGAAAAATGTCAGCGACGATCTGCACCAGCCGCTCTGAGGGCACCCGCTTGCCATTCTCGATCATCGAAAGATAGGACACTGACGGTCCGGCGTCGGCATCAATCTGTATGCAACGGACCGACAAGTCCTCAAGCGTCAGGTTATTGCGTTTCCTGAGCGACTTGATCTTGGTGCCTAGAAAATGAGCCTTGCGGCGCAAACCTTGCTGATTGCTCATGCTTATCTCGCTGTGAATTTAACATTGTTGCGTTGTGAAATTAACACTGTGAAGTTTTTTCTGTGAAATTTCATAGACGTCGGGCGTACTATACCTTTCAACGAGCAACTTTTCATGCAGCGCAACACCACACGCGTTTATGCGCGGAGACTGAGATGTATCAAGGCAGGAAGATGAAATCGCCGACGAGCAGTACGGTTTCCGTGCCGCCAGGCATCAGTTCTTCGTCGGCAGCGGATATTTCGACGCAGTACAGAACACCATTATGGACGGGCATTCCTCAACGACGTCGTTGGCTGGCGGTACCGAGGAAGAACAATTTATCGAGCGTAGCGAATCGGCTGCGTAGGCCGACGCAGGAGTCTTGATCATGACGAAAGACATATCGAAGAGCTCATACGGGCAGAGCAGAAGAGCAGCGTTTCTGGATCGAACCATCCCGCTGGCTAACGCGAGTCATGCTGACGTCGTCGAATATTCTGTCGACATCCCAATGCGGTATGCGGAGTGCAGTGCCAGGTTGATCGATGGCCGGACCGTTAGGTTGCGCAATTCACGCCAGTTCGTCGGCTGGTCTGGCTGGGACGGAAAGCGTAGTTTTCTGTTTCGTAGCGGGTTACGACGGATCGAGATACAGACGGATGCCGGTGTCCGCATCGGCAATGTTTGCTCAGGCTATGTCGGTGTCATTAGCTGGCTGGTGTTGATGATCAGTGCGAGCAAGGCGCCAATCCACAATCACGCGACGCGAAAATTCATCGCGCCGGATGGAAGTCAGTTGGTCGTTCGGCACTGGGGCCAGATACTTGGCCGAAGGATTGGTCGCCGAGCCCGCATGTATCGCGGCGAAATCCTCGATTCGCACGGGCTGGCGGCGCCGCACAAGGATAAGCGGCCTGGATCGATATGTTGGGTGGTGCTAAGCCCGCCGATGGCATGTAAGCTTCTCACTGAATTGAGTGTGGGAATGCGATCGTGTCAAACAAAAACAACGAGAAGGCTTCCGTAGACCGTCAGGACATCGGCGGGCTGGTTGTCGATGCTGAATTCTTTCGCTTCGTTGAAGACGAATTGCTGCCACCGGCAGGCCTCGGCACAGACGAATTCTGGGGTGGTCTGGAGTCATTGATCGATGATCTGACACCAATCAATCGCGAGCTGCTAAGTGTGCGCGATGAGCTGCAGCTCAAGATAGACGAATGGCATCGGGCCCACCAGGGGCAGGACTGGAATCACGCCGAGTACGTCGATTTTCTGAAATCGATTGAGTACCTAAGAGAGCCCGGCGAGGCTTTTCATATTACCACCGAGGGTGTCGATGCGGAGATTGCCGAAACCGCAGGCCCGCAACTCGTCGTCCCGGTAAACAACGCTCGGTTCGCGATCAATGCTGCCAACGCACGTTGGGGCAGTTTATATGACGCGCTGTATGGAACAGATGTTGTTGCGGAAAGTGACGGTCAGGAGCGAGGGAGTACCTACAACCCAAAACGTGGCGCGGCCGTTATTGAATACGCGACAAAATTTCTCGATGCCACAATTCCGTTGCGCGGCGCAAGTCACGCCGACGCAGCGGCATACGCGGTGGATACGTCAACGCAGCCCGCTGCATGCGTTGTGACTCTTGCCAATGGAAGCGAAGCTCGATTACTTGATGCGCAAAAGTTTGCAGGGTTTTCGGAACAGGGCACGCAGTGTTCTTTCCTGTTTCGCAATAACGGTCTGTATTTGGAAGTGCAGACAGATGTCGAGCACCCGATTGGGAGAGAAGCGCCAGGAAACGTCTCTGACGTTGTACTTGAAGCGGCCGTAACGACCATTCAGGACTGCGAAGATTCGGTTGCGGCCGTAGACGCGGAGGACAAAGTGGGCGTCTATCGTAATTGGCTCGGACTAATGCAGGGGACACTGCAAGCTGAGCTGCAGAAAGGCGGGCGAACGATCACGCGGCGCCTCGAGCTGGATCGCAAGTTCACATCGAAGGACGGTGGGTCGCTGGTTTTGCCGGGCCGAAGCCTGATGCTGGTTCGTAATGTCGGCCATTTGATGACAACGAACGCAGTATTCGATCGCAATGGCGATGAGGTCTTCGAAGGGATGCTTGATGCGGTGATCACCGCCGCCTGTGCCCTTGCTAACGTACAGCAGACTGAGCGCATGCTGAACAGCCGTCATGGCAGCGTGTATATCGTTAAGCCCAAGATGCATGGGCCAGACGAAGCCGCATATACGAATACATTGTTTACACGGGTTGAAGCATTGCTCGGAATGCCGGCCAACACTCTGAAGGTCGGCGTCATGGATGAGGAGCGGCGCACAACGGTCAATTTGCACGAGTGCATTCGTGCGGTAAAGGACAGACTCGTATTTATCAACACGGGGTTTCTCGACCGGACCGGAGATGAGATCCACACCAGCATGCATGCCGGTGCCGTGTTGCCCAAGGACGCCATCAAATCACAGCCCTGGATCAATGCTTACGAGGACTGGAACGTCGATATCGGCATCCGTTGCGGATTGCCAGGTAAGGCACAAATTGGCAAAGGTATGTGGCCAAAGCCCGATGAGATGAAACAGATGATGGACTCGAAGCAGGCTCACCCGGAGGCCGGGGCGAGCTGCGCATGGGTGCCATCGCCAACGGCGGCAACGCTGCATGCCATGCATTATCACGCGGTTGATGTTCACGCGCGTCAGCAGCAACTCGCGTCCCGTCCATTGGCCAGTCTTGACGATATCCTGACGCCGCCGCTTTGCGATCCGCAGACGCTCGATGCGGGCACGATACAAGCTGATCTGAACAACAACGCACAGGGCATTCTTGGTTATGTCGTTCGCTGGGTTGATCGGGGGGTCGGCTGTTCCAAAGTGCCGGACATCAGCGATGTTGGCATTATGGAGGATAGAGCGACACTGCGCATATCGAGTCAACATATTGCCAACTGGCTGTTGCACGGCGTGACAAGTGAGGAACAAGTTCGTGAGACGTTCGAGCGTATGGCTGAAATTGTTGATACGCAAAACGAGGGCGACCCGCATTATCAGCGAATGAGCGATAATCTGGAGAACAGCGTGGCGTACCGGGCCGCTTGCGATCTGGTCTTCAAAGGCTGCGAACAGCCGAACGGCTACACCGAGCCGTTGCTACACGAGCATCGCCGGCGTCTGAAGAACAAATAGAGGACGTATGTCCCATCGCCACAAGATAAATCTTCTGCATACTTTGCTTCTGTTGCCGGGGCTGGCCGTGTCGGCCGAGCCGCTGACAATCGCCGTGGCGAGTAATTTTGTGTCCACGGCAGAAGAGCTAGTGGACCAGTTCATGGAGAGCACCGGCCACGAAGTTCGGATTAGCCCGGGGTCGACCGGCAAGCTGTACGCGCAGATATCCAATGGTGCGCCTTATGATATTTTTCTGTCGGCTGATGCCGAACGACCCGCGTTGCTGGAGGCCAAAGGCCTGGGGGTTGCTGGCACTCGAGAAACCTACGCGATCGGAAGCCTCGTGTTGTGGTCGGTCGATTCGCAGTTTTCCGGTTCAGAGTGCCGAAGTTTTCTGCGCAATCCTGGTTCGGGCCATCTCGCCATTGCAAACCCGGCAACGGCACCGTACGGTGCAGCCGCGAAGGATTATCTGCTCGGTGCCCAGCTGTGGGAAGGCGTCGAACCACGGCTCGTATTCGGCGAGAACATATCTCAGACACTACAGTTCGTCGCATCGGGCAACGCGGCTGTTGGATTAATCGCGAACTCCCAGTTAGTTGATCCAAGATTGCCCCGCGCCACATGCGTCTGGGCGGTGCCGCAGTCAGCGCATCGCCCACTAGAGCAACAGGCATTGCTGTTGCAGCGCGCGGCGGGCAATACTGTGGCGATGACGTTCCTTGAGTTCCTGACAAGCGCAGCTGCGCAGAAAACTATCCTGCGCCATGGCTATGCTGTTCCGGAGTAACGCAGACGATGTCTGAGCCCGGCATATTTGGCTTTTCCGGTGCGGGACCGCTATGGCTCTCGGTGCAGTTGGCGGCGACCACGATGATCATTCTCATCGTGGTTGGTACGCCGCTGGCGTGGTGGCTTGCGCGGACCCCTTCCCGCTGGAAGTCGGTGGTACAGGCGATTGTTGCAATGCCTATCGTCTTGCCACCAACTGTGCTGGGTTTCTACCTGTTGGTAGTACTCGGTCCCAATGGCGCTATCGGTAGTTGGTGGGTCGAGTTGACCGGTGAAACGCTGACCTTTTCGTTCACCGGTCTGGTTATCGCCTCATGTCTGTACAGCCTGCCTTTTGCCGTGCAACCGCTGTTGGGAGCCTTTGAGGCACTGGACAAGCGTGATCTCGAAGCGGCCTGGACTTTGGGTGCATCGCGGCTTGACGCTTTCTTCTCGATAGCTGTTCCGCAGTCGATCCGCGGCTACGTCGGCGCCGTTGTACTGAGTTTCGCGCATACGCTTGGCGAGTTTGGTGTCGTACTGATGGTCGGTGGAAATATCCCTGGCGAGACGCGGGTTATATCCATTGCGATCTATGATCAGGTCGAGTCTCTTAATTACGCGAGCGCGCATCAGCTGTCGGCAATTCTGCTGGCGTTTGCGTTCTTTGTCCTGCTGGCAATGTTCGTTGTTAATCGACGCTGGGAGCGGCAATGAGTATTTCTCTGCGCTACGTACTGCAACGCGAGGATTTTTGTCTCGACACCGATCTCGAAATACCGATGCACGGCATCACCGGTGTGTTCGGTGAATCAGGTTCGGGAAAAACTACGTTGCTACGTTGTATCGCGGGGCTGGAGCAGAACGCGACTGGTCGTTTGGTTGTAGGCGGCGAAGTTTGGCAGGATCATTCCAAAAACGTATCGCGAAAAATTCACGAGCGTGCAATTGGCTATGTCTTTCAGGAACCTCGCCTGTTTCGCCACCTGAATGTACGGCGCAATCTGGACTATGGGCGCAGTCGTTCAGGTAAGGCAGCCAATGAAATCAGTTTCGACCAGGTTGTCCAGTTGCTTGGCTTGGAAAAGTTGCTGCATCGCAGGCCTGAAGCACTATCCGGGGGCGAGGCGCAACGCGTGGCAATAGCGCGGGCGTTGCTACGTGCACCGAAGTTTGTACTGATGGATGAGCCGCTTGCGGCTCTGGACAGGTCGCGCAAGAATGACATCTTGCCGTTTCTCGATCGGCTGCATGCGGAATTATCGCTGCCCATAATTTACGTCAGCCATAACATTGAGGAAGTCTGCCGCCTGTGTGATCACTTGATCGTCATCGAAAATGGAAAAGTGCTCGCCAATCAGGATTTGCAGTCAGCGCTGGTGCGAATGGATTTGCCGATACTGTCTGGTGATGAAGCAGGGTCAGTCGTACAGGGTACCGTTAGGTCCTACGATCCGGGTTATGAGTTGACACAGTTCGAATTCGCTGGCGGTGACTTATCAGTTCCCGGAATGTTCGCAGAAATTGGGAGCAATGCCCGGCTGCGAATCAGAGCCAGTGATATCAGCTTGTGTCGCGAGCAACCGCAGCAAAGCACAATTTTGAATACATTGCCGGTGCTTATCGACGAGTTTCAGGAGATCGATGGGCCCTCGGTTCTGGTCCGCTTGAAAAGCGGAACGGACTTCCTGCTCGCGAGAATTACACGCCGATCGCGTCACGAACTGAATTTACGTCCAGGTGACAACGTATTCGCACAAATTAAAGCTGTCGCAGTACGTAGCGGAACACCCGGCCAGAAGACTATTGATTAGAAAACCATTGGTCAAAAGACGATTGAAAAAAAGAAGCTGAAAACACCGTTAACGATGTTTCCAGCTCCGATTTCGTTGTCAAACTAGCCCGCGCGACGTTGCCGACCAGAAGACTGCTTGCGTGGGCCCCCGTGTCCTCTTGGCGCGCCACCTCTCTTCGGCGCTCCACCCGATCGCGACTTATTGCGGGATCCGCTATTTCGACCACCGGATCGCTGTGACCGACCGTTCTTAATTGGCTCAGCCTTAATGCGTGGGTCCGGCTCGTAACCAGGCAATATCTCTTTCTTAATCTCTACGCCAAGCATCTTTTCGATGTCACTCAGAAGTTTCAGTTCGTCTACGCAGACCAAAGACACGGCATGCCCTTTCTGGCCTGCTCGTGCTGTGCGCCCGATACGGTGCACGTAATCTTCCGGCACATTCGGTAATTCGTAGTTCACAACATGCGGCAGACGTTCGATGTCCAGGCCACGCGCTGCGATGTCGGTTGCAACGAGCACTCTGACGGTGCCGGCTTTGAAATCGCTAAGTGCACGAGTACGCGCGGTTTGCGACTTGTTGCCGTGTATCGCCGCCGACTTGATGCCGTCGTCAGACAATTGTTCGGCAAGACGGTTCGCACCGTGTTTGGTGCGCGTAAAAATCAGCACCTGTCGCCAGTTTTCCGAACCAATTCGATGCGATAGCAATTCCAGTTTGCGTCGTTTGTCTACCGGGTACACAACCTGGCTAACAAGGTCCGCTGGTTTGTTTCGTGTTGCAACGGAGATCTCGGTGGGTGAATTCAGAAGATCACCAGCGAGTCGCCGGATATCGTTCGAAAATGTTGCCGAGAAAAGCAGGTTTTGTCGCTTGCTCGGCAATACTTTGAGAACTTTGCGAATGTCGCGAATAAAGCCCATATCGAGCATTCGATCGGCTTCGTCCAAAACGAGTATTTCAACCTTCGAGAGATCGATGGTTCCTTGTTGCATATGATCGAGAAGGCGGCCAGGTGTCGCGACGACAATGTCGATACCTTTTCGCAGTTTCGAAATCTGTGGATTGATG
>PVMK01162765.1_pt1 | contig 13868 bp, 7 predicted proteins | sample 1853481 | NCBI WGS metagenome assembly PVMK01 (sample SAMN08533507, study PRJNA380276) | Marine sediment metagenome, whole genome shotgun sequencing project. | reverse complement strand
ACTTCAATCGCGCGGCGCTACTGGTGGCGCAGCGTCATATGCTGCATATTGAGGAACTGACCCGCACTCTGTTCGACAGCAGCAGTCGCATCGGCGGCTTCACCGATTCACCGGTCGGCACCTTGCATGCGGCGGGTATACCGGCCCCCTGGGTGCCAGACCCGGAACGACTGCAGGCCGCGGGGAAAATAATAGTGGTCCTGTGGCTGGCATTTCTCGCTGTCATCTACATCGGCGATTTCCCAGCCGGTTTCGGCTTCGTCAGCGTGTGCGGCCCCATTGGCATGATGCTGGTTACCAATCCGCAAATGCCCGTACGCCTTTTGTTCACCCCCGTCGCTACCAGTATTGCCTTTGCGGGGTTCCTTTACATTTTTGTAATGCCACAGCTCGCCAGCTTCATCGGGCTTGGCCTGATGATCTTTTTGGCGACCTTTTTAATTTGCTATCGCTATGCCAGCCCGCAACAGGGATTGGGCCGGGCCGTCGGCCTGGCCTTATTCGTGGTGGTTATTTCCGTGTCCAACCAACAGAGCTACAGTTTCCTCAGTGTTGCTACCACCACTCTGATGTTTCTGCTGCTATTCCTGCTGCTGGCCCTTGTCGCCTACATCCCCTACTCCCCACGTCCGGAGCGCGTCCTGTTGCGCTTGCTTACACGCTATTTCCGCAGTGCGGAGTTTCTGCTGTCGCAAGCCGCAAAAAGGGAGAAAGAAGCGCCGGTATCCTGGCGGGAAAACTTCCACCGACAGGAGTTGGCCAACCTGCCCGCCAAGCTCAATATCTGGGTGCCTCACGCCGACCCCACCGTACTGGGCGCTGAGTCAGTGCAGCAACTTCCCGCTCTGGCGGGCAGCTTGCAAACCCTCACCTACCGCCTGGAGGAGCTACTTGAAGTACGGGGCCTGCCACAATCGCCAACACTGGTAACGGCTCTACGCGATGATATGCAGAGATGGCACCAACAGGTTATCGACGCCTTCCGACACTTGTATGCCGATAAATCATACAAGAGGACGCTGTTGCGCGGCCGCATGGAAGAGCGGCTGGCGCAACTGGAAAGGCATATCGAAACACATTTGGATGGCACCGGCGGGGACGGCCTGAGCCCCACAGACCAGGAAAACATTTACCGGTTGCTCAGCGCCTACCGGGGGGCCTCGCTGGCCCTGCTTGACTTTGTGAATGTGACCGCTAATGTTGATTGGACCCCCTGGTACGAGGAGCGCTTTGTCTGATGCAGGCGGAACCGCACTGATGCTGCCCATACCCCATGAATTCGCCATCGGCGGTGTTTACCTGCCCCCGTTGCTGGTGGCGGCCATATCCGGCGTCGCTCTCGCCTTACTGAGCGGGCGCCTGCTCAATCGTTACCGCTTGTCACAACACTTTTTTTATCCACCGTTGGTCATGGTGGCCATGATGGTTTTTTATACGGTCCTGATCGGGACCTTTGTCATTGGAAGCTGATGTGAACCTGTCTCGCAAGCACCTGCTCACAGCCACTGTCGTGGTCGCCGCCGCCCTGGCCGTACTGTTGAAGTACTGGGACTATGTACTCAACCCCTGGACCCGCGACGGCCAGATACGGGCCGAAGTCATTCAAATAACACCGCGAGTGTCGGGGCCGATTGTGTCACTGCCGGTGGTGGACAACCAGTTCGTGAGAGCCGGCGACCTGTTATTCGAGATCGACCCGCGCACCTACGCCGCCAGCCTGGCGCAGGCCCAGGCCCAGTACGACATGACAGGCGACAGCTACCGGGCCCAGGAAAAACAGATTGAAAGCGCCCAGGCTCAGACTGAGGCCTCCCGTGCGCAGATCCGTCAGGCGCAGAGTGCAATCAAGGAACTGGACGCACAGATAATAAAAAACAAGGCCGAGTTAGAGCGCCAGCAGGATCTGCTGCCCAAGCGGGCGACCTCACAAAAATCGGTGGACCGGGCACGGGCCAACTACGAGATCTCCCTGGAGAAACGCCAGGGCGCCCTGGCCAGCCTGGCCCAAGCTCATGCCAGCCTGGCCCAGACCGAGGCGGACCTGGCGGAAAATCGCGCCAGCCTCGGCGCACTCGGGGATAGCAACGCCCAGTTGCGCCAGGCGCGGGCGGAGATGGAACAGGCGGCCCTCAACCTGGAATTCACCCGGGTGCTGGCGCCGGTGAATGGCTATGTCACTAATCTCAACCTGCGACTGGGCAGTCAGGCCGTGGCCAACCAGCCCGCCCTGGCCCTGGTGGATACCAACAGCTATTGGGTAGACGCTTACTTTCGCGAAACATCAGTCGGGGACATTCGCAAGGGAGACAAGGCCATAGTGACGCTGATGTCCTACCCGGATAAACCCATCGAAGGTCATGTAGACAGCATCGGCTGGGGGATATCACAGCAGGACGGCAGTACCGGCTTTGAATTGCTGCCCACCATCAGCCCCACCTTCGAATGGATACGCCTGGCCCAGCGTGTGCCCGTGCGCATACACATGGACTCGGTGCCGGAGGGCATTGCCCTGCGGGTGGGAACGACCGGGTCAGTGCTGGTGAAAACCGGCAGCGCCGGGAAATAACCCACGATGCCCAGGCGCACAGCACCCGCCATCGCCCTGACCGGCTTGCTATCACTGCTGGGCGCCTGTGCTGTGGGGCCGGATTACACAGAGCCTGAAGCCGACGTGCAGACTGGCTGGACAGAGGCCGAGAGCACTCTGGTCGACAGCAAGGCGGCACTGGATCCACGCTGGTGGGAAACCGCGTTTGCAGATCCGGTACTGAATGAATTAACCAGTAACGCGCTGCAACAGAACCTGACACTGCGATCAGCCGGTCTGCGGGTGTTGCAGTCGCAGCAACAACTTGCCATCGCCGTCGGCAACCAGTATCCCCAGCAACAGCAAATCGGTGCCCTGGCTGAACGGCAGCAGGAAAACGGTTCCCGCTTCAACGATTACAACGTGGGTTTCAACCTGGCCTGGGAGCTGGATTTCTGGGGCCGTTTCAGTCGGCAGGTGGAGTCGGCCTCGGCGGAACTGGATGCCAGTGTCGCCAATTATGACGACGCCATGGTATCCCTGGTGGCGCAGGCGGCGCAGAGCTACCTGCTGCTGCGCACCTTTCAGGACAGGCTGGAGATTGCGCGAAACAATATAAAACTACAGAAGGAAAGCCTGCGTATCGCCCAGGCCAAGCTCGATGCGGGTGATGTCAGTGAGCTGGATGTGGACCAGGCCACGAGCCTGTTGCACAACACCATGGCCACTGTGCCGGCCCTGGAAATTTCCCTGCAGCAAACCAAGAATGCCCTGGCCCTGCTGTTGGGGGAGTCGCCGCAGGAATTCAATCAACTGGCGGGAACCACGGGTGCCATCCCAACGACCACACCCGCTGTTACGCTGGGCATGCCCCAGGACCTGATCAGGCAACGGCCCGATGTGCGGGCAGCAGAGAGGCGGCTTGCGGCCCAGAGCGCCCAGATCGGTTTTGCCGTCACCGAGTTGTACCCGCACTTTTCCATCGGCGGCTCCATTGGCACCAGCGCCATGGACAGCGACGATCTGTTCAGCAACGACGGTGAAACCTGGAGCTTTTTCGGGGGCTTTCAGTGGAACGTACTCAACTACGGGCGCCTGAAGAGTAATGTGAGGTTACAGGACGCCGTTTTCCAGCAGTTACTGGTCGATTACCGCTTCACTGTACTGCAGGCCCAGGTGGATGTGGAAAACGCCATCGTCGCCTACCTCAAGTCCCACCAGCAGGTGAAGGCTTATCGGGTGGCGGCGACCGCCTCACAAAAGGCAGTGGATATTGCCACAGCCCAGTACCAGGATGGCCTGGTGGATTTCAATACGGTCATCGGCACCCTCAATGCCCTGGCCTCGCAGCAGGATGTACTGGCATCCACCCGGGGTGCAGTGGCGACCAACCTGGTGCAGGTGTACAAGGCCCTGGGGGGCGGATGGCAGGTGCGTGACAATCGGGATCCGGTGGATCTGCTACCGGCCAGTATGAAGGAACGCATGATTGAGCGCACCGGAGCCTGGGAGGGTGTACTGGAATAGGTGTGGCTTTTAATTTCTGCACAGCGGTGTGATCTCCCAGGCGGAATCAAAGGATCAATTAAAGCCATAACGATAACATCGGCAACCGGGGCGATGCATGAAGCTTGTGTCCCGGAAGACGTCCATTAATCTCCCGTATGCTCCCAGCCATACCGTGTCGCGTCGAGTCGTATAGCAATGGGCGCTTTTGTGCCGTCCCCCTGCATCCATGGCACGATATCCTCTAGCAGGTGCGGACTGCTATAAATCAGCGGTACAGTGACAAGAATGGAGTCTCCCGCACTATTGAGCAGCACCAGATGCTCTGGCCGTTGCGGCGTCGCACGTATCGATAACTCACGCCACCGTACCGACACGCCGTGGCGCCGCTGCCAGGCGATCTCATCAGCCAGGGTCATCATCTCCTGCAATAACTGCTTACAGGTAATTCGGGAGCGGGCCAGGTTCGCCGCACTGGTAAACAACACCTGTATGCCCTCGTGTGAACACACATATCCGGTTTGTGTAAACGTCCATACTGGCTTAACCAGCGAGGCCGACACAGGTATGGGATCTGGGGAAAATTTTGCTGCTGTCAGTACTGTGCAATCATTGCGCCCGCAAAAATCCAGTAATACCCTTTGCTCGAACGCAGCTTGTTGATCCTTCCGAGGGTGGCTTAAAATCACCGCCCTGCCCCCAACTGTAACGGTTATGGACTCCACGCCATTGTGTTGTAACTCTAGCGGAAGCCCCAGTTCGATATCCTCCAGTAACAGCGCCAACTGGCTGGCATACAGGTCAACCGCGCTTGACCAGCCCCTCAGTTTAGAACTATTTCCCTGCTCATGAGCCTGTTTGCGGGCCAGGTCCGCTTCGGCCATATAAACCTCGGTCAGTTCACGCAGTGCGGTACTGGCAAAGTCCGCCTGTAATTCGGGGGCAGATGCCTGCAGGGAAATTATTGTGCGTTCGTAGCGGGAAGTGGTTTTGGTGGGGGTTTCTGCCAGGGCTTCGGGATCTGCCGACTCCGCGCTTATCGATACGCCAAAAAAAACAACTATTGCGCAGGCGGTAACAACGAACTGTTTAATGGGTGCGGACCTGTGTTTTGTGGGTTTTTATTAGTATAGGTGTTTTTGTGGGGTGGGGTTCTGGGTTCTTTTCAGTTATTACTGACGGGCATCGCCATGTGTAACGCGTGCCGCCCCGTTGGGGCGGTATGACCTACAGTAAGTGGCGAGCATGCTCGCCATCGCTATGCGACGCCTTCGGCGCTTCTCCGCCGTTCCTACGGAACAGGCTGCGTCACATGAGCCCAATATTTAGTGGCAGAGAATCATCGCATCCAAAAAAACAAAACCCCATCCGCGAGAAGATGCGGATGGGGTTTTCTTTTTTAGGTGCCTGGCAATGACCTACTCTCACATGGGGAAACCCCACACTACCATCGGCGATGCATCGTTTCACTTCTGAGTTCGGGATGGGGTCAGGTGGTTCCAATGCTCTATTGTCGCCAGGCAAACTGGCTTGAGGGCCTTTGGTCTTAACGCGCGCATTGCGCCGCCAGCAACCTCTCAAATAAGGTGTAAATCAAACCGATTTCAAGTTCTTTCGTTGTAACACTGTGACTCAACACAAACATCCAACTGTCTTGCCCTACAGGAGTAGGGCCATCGAGAATCGCATGGAACGATTCCGATGCTGCTTGCACACCCGTGCACAAATAACTTGGATTATATGGTCAAGCCTCACGGGCAATTAGTACTGGTTAGCTCAACGCCTCACAGCGCTTACACACCCAGCCTATCAACGTCCTAGTCTTGGACGGCCCTTCAGGGGAATTAAATTCCCAGGGAGAACTAGTCTTGGGAGGGGCTTCCCGCTTAGATGCTTTCAGCGGTTATCCTGTCCGAACGTAGCTACCGGGCAATGCGTCTGGCGACACAACCCGAACACCAGGGGTTCGTCCACTTCGGTCCTCTCGTACTAGAAGCAGCTTCCCTCAATTCTCCAACGCCCACGGCAGATAGGGACCGAACTGTCTCACGACGTTCTAAACCCAGCTCGCGTACCACTTTAAATGGCGAACAGCCATACCCTTGGGACCGGCTTCAGCCCCAGGATGTGATGAGCCGACATCGAGGTGCCAAACACCGCCGTCGATGTGAACTCTTGGGCGGTATCAGCCTGTTATCCCCGGAGTACCTTTTATCCGTTGAGCGATGGCCCTTCCATTCAGAACCACCGGATCACTAAGACCTACTTTCGTACCTGCTCGTCTTGTCAGACTCGCAGTCAAGCGCGCTTGTGCCTTTACACTAACCTCATGATTTCCGACCATGATTAGCGCACCTTCGTGCTCCTCCGTTACTCTTTGGGAGGAGACCGCCCCAGTCAAACTACCCACCACACAATGTCCTCGATCCAGATAATGGACCTGAGTTAGAACCCCAACGTTACCAGGCTGGTATTTCAAGGTTGGCTCCATGATAGCTAGCGCCACCACTTCAAAGCCTCCCAGCTATCCTACACAAGTAAAGTCAGAGTCCACTGTGAAGCTATAGTAAAGGTTCACGGGGTCTTTCCGTCTAGCCGCGGGTATACGGCATCTTAACCGCAATTTCAATTTCACTGAGTCTCGGGTGGAGACAGTGTGGCCATCGTTACGCCATTCGTGCAGGTCGGAACTTACCCGACAAGGAATTTCGCTACCTTAGGACCGTTATAGTTACGGCCGCCGTTTACCGGGGCTTCGATCAAGAGCTTCTCCGAAGATAACCCCATCAATTAACCTTCCGGCACCGGGCAGGCGTCACACCGTATACGTCCACTTACGTGTTTGCACAGTGCTATGTTTTTAATAAACAGTCGCAGCCACCTGGTCACTTCGACCAGCCTCAGCTTAGGGAGCAAGTCCCATCACCAAAGCCGGCGTACCTTCTCCCGAAGTTACGGTACCATTTTGCCTAGTTCCTTCACCCGAGTTCTCTCAAGCGCCTTGGTATTCTCTACCTGATCACCTGTGTCGGTTTACAGTACGGTTCGTCTATATCTGAAGCTTAGAAGCTTTTCTTGGAAGCATGGCATCGATCACTTCACTTTAGCTCTCACTAAAGCTCGTCATCAGCTCTCAGCACTCCCTACTAAAAGGGGGACACCCGGATTTACCTAAGCAGCCAGCCTACAGCCTTAAACAGGGACAACCAACGCCCTGATGACCTAGCCTACTCCGTCCCTCCATCGCAATATAAACAAGTGCGGGAATATTAACCCGCTTTCCATCGACTACGCATTTCTGCCTCGCCTTAGGGGCCGACTCACCCTGTCCCGATTAGCGTTGGACAGGAAACCTTGATCTTCCGGCGGGGAGGTTTTTCACCCCCCTTATCGTTACTCATGTCAGCATTCGCACTTCTGATACCTCCAGCAAACCTCCCGGTTCACCTTCAACGGCTTACAGAACGCTCCTCTACCATGCCACCATTTCGAAAAATAGCAGCATCCGCAGCTTCGGTTACCAATTTAGCCCCGTTATATCTTCCGCGCAGGCCGACTCGACTAGTGAGCTATTACGCTTTCTTTAAAGGATGGCTGCTTCTAAGCCAACCTCCTAGCTGTCTAAGCCTTCCCACATCGTTTCCCACTTAACTGGTATTAGGGACCTTAGCTGGCGGTCTGGGTTGTTGCCCTCTCGACAACGGACGTTAGCACCCGCAGTCTGTCTGCCATGATTGTACTCCGCGGTATTCGGAGTTTGCATCGGGTTGGTAAGTCGGGATGACCCCCTAGCCGAAACAGTGCTCTACCCCCGCGGGTAAGACATGACGCTCTACCTAAATAGATTTCGAGGAGAACCAGCTATCTCCGGGCTTGATTAGCCTTTCACTCCGATCCACAGCTCATCCCCTCATTTTTCAACATAAGTGGGTTCGGGCCTCCAGTTGATGTTACTCAACCTTCACCCTGGCCATGGATAGATCGCCCGGTTTCGGGTCTATTGCCTGCAACTAATGCGCCCTATTAAGACTCGGTTTCCCTACGCCTCCCCTAAACGGTTAAGCTTGCTACAGACAATAAGTCGCTGACCCATTATACAAAAGGTACGCAGTCACCCCATCACTAAGCAATCTCCTTTATGATGTCGCCATCACCAGCTTCTTCGGCCGAATAAATTCGGCCCTACCGTAGGGTCGAATTTATTCGACCAGGTCTGCTGTTGTTTAATTGCGTGATGCACTCACCACCAAATCGCTAAGTGATGGGGCTCCCACCGCTTGGACGCACACGGTTTCAGGATCTATTTCACTCCCCTCTCCGGGGTTCTTTTCGCCTTTCCCTCACGGTACTGGTTCACTATCGGTCAGTCAGTAGTATTTAGCCTTGGAGGATGGTCCCCCCATGTTCAGTCAAGATAACTCGTGTCCCGACCTACTTGTCGCAAGCTCAGTATCACAACCAGGTTTTCGTGTACGGGGCTATCACCCTCTATCGCCGGACTTTCCAGACCGTTCCACTAACCCAACTGCTATCACTTGCAGGCTACTCCCCGGTCGCTCGCCGCTACTGGGGGAATCTCAATTGATTTCTATTCCTAAGGGTACTTAGATGTTTCAGTTCCCCTCGTTCGCCTCCTGCACCTATGTATTCAGTGCAGGATACCCAACTTACATTGGGTGGGTTTCCCCATTCGGACATCTCCGGATCAAAGTCTGTTTGCCGACTCCCCGAAGCTTTTCGCAGGCTACTACGTCCTTCATCGCCTCTGACTGCCAAGGCATCCACCGTATGCGCTTAGTCACTTGACCATATAACCGAAGTTATCTGTTTATCACCGAGGTGATTATCAAGAAGACAGTTCCCTGACCCCCTTAACACAGGCCAGGTACTTTCATTAGATACACACCGATCAAAGTGCATATCCGCCGGATGTTTGTGACGCTTAAGTCACAGTGTTTATTTACAACTCGTTTGGCCACGCCGAATTGAAGAGCGTGACCAGAACTTTTTTATCTATGGATTCTTCTCACCACCTGCAAACCTTCAGGGAAACCCCGAAGAACCTGCCAGTGTTGAGCTAAAATCCAAAGACTCAGCTTGATTTACATTGTTAAAGAACGTTCCGGTGTAAAACCAGAACGAAGTCCATTCAACAAATAGACTTCGTTCTGATTTCAGTGATGCGATGAAGACAACGTGGCCACTCAAAAGAAATAAAGAAGTGGTGGAGCTATGCGGGATCGAACCGCAGACCTCCTGCGTGCAAGGCAGGCGCTCTCCCAGCTGAGCTATAGCCCCGTAACTTGTCTTTTTTGCGCTGCTCTTCGTTGCACTCGTGCGTTCAGTCAGTCACATAGGTTTACTCATGCTCCCTCCTTCTCTCCTCACTGCGCCTCAATCAGCACAAAAAATCCGGGTGCGCGTACGCATAGCTGCTATGCGAGTGGTGACGAGATGACGCGGTTTTGGTAGGCCTGGGCAGATTTGAACTGCCGACCTCACCCTTATCAGGGGTGCGCTCTAACCAACTGAGCTACAGGCCTGCAAAAAAAAATGCTCGCAAGCGAGCTCGTGATACTGTCGCATCAACCGAATAGATGAAGACAAATGTGTGAGCACTCATCAGGTAGTGCCAACATCGTTTAAGGAGGTGATCCAGCCCCAGGTTCCCCTAGGGCTACCTTGTTACGACTTCACCCCAGTCATGAATCACAAAGTGGTGAGCGACCTCCCGAAGGTTAGTCTACCCACTTCTTTTGCAACCCACTCCCATGGTGTGACGGGCGGTGTGTACAAGGCCCGGGAACGTATTCACCGTGACATTCTGATTCACGATTACTAGCGATTCCGACTTCATGGAGTCGAGTTGCAGACTCCAATCCGGACTACGAAACGTTTTGTGGGATTCGCTCCCCCTCGCGGGTTTGCTGCCCTCTGTGCGCTCCATTGTAGCACGTGTGTAGCCCAGGTCGTAAGGGCCATGATGACTTGACGTCGTCCCCACCTTCCTCCGGTTTGTCACCGGCAGTCTCCTTAGAGTTCCCACCATTACGTGCTGGCAAATAAGGACAAGGGTTGCGCTCGTTACGGGACTTAACCCAACATCTCACGACACGAGCTGACGACAGCCATGCAGCACCTGTCACTGCGTTCCCGAAGGCACTAATCTATCTCTAGAAAATTCGCAGGATGTCAAGACCTGGTAAGGTTCTTCGCGTTGCATCGAATTAAACCACATGCTCCACCGCTTGTGCGGGCCCCCGTCAATTCATTTGAGTTTTAACCTTGCGGCCGTACTCCCCAGGCGGTCAACTTAGTGCGTTAGCTACGCCACTAAGAAATCAAGTCTCCCAACGGCTAGTTGACATCGTTTACGGCGTGGACTACCAGGGTATCTAATCCTGTTTGCTCCCCACGCTTTCGCACCTCAGCGTCAGTATTGAGCCAGGAGGCCGCCTTCGCCACTGGTATTCCTCCATATATCTACGCATTTCACCGCTACACATGGAATTCTACCTCCCTCTCTCATACTCTAGTTGCCCAGTATCGAATGCAGTTCCCAGGTTGAGCCCAGGGCTTTCACATCCGACTTAAACAACCGCCTACGCGCGCTTTACGCCCAGTAATTCCGATTAACGCTTGCACCCTCCGTATTACCGCGGCTGCTGGCACGGAGTTAGCCGGTGCTTCTTCTAAAGGTAATGTCACAGCTGCAGGCTATTAACCTACAACCTTTCTTCCCAATTGAAAGTGCTTTACAACCCTAAGGCCTTCTTCACACACGCGGCATGGCTGCGTCAGGCTTTCGCCCATTGCGCAATATTCCCCACTGCTGCCTCCCGTAGGAGTCTGGGCCGTGTCTCAGTCCCAGTGTGGCTGATCATCCTCTCAGACCAGCTATGGATCGTCGCCTTGGTGAGCCTTTACCTCACCAACTAGCTAATCCAACGCAGGCTCATCTGATAGCGCGAGGCCCGAAGGTCCCCCGCTTTCCCCCATAGGGCGTATGCGGTATTAGCATGGTTTTCACCATGTTGTCCCCCACTACCAGGTAGATTCCTACGCGTTACTCACCCGTCCGCCGCTGTACTCAGCCCGAAGGCTTTTCTCGCTCGACTTGCATGTGTTAGGCCTGCCGCCAGCGTTCAATCTGAGCCATGATCAAACTCTTCAGTTTAATCTTTAACCTCTACCCCGAAGGACAAGAGGGGAATGTTACGTGTCACTCAGTTAAGAGCACCCCACTTCACACTCCAAATCTAAGGCTCAGACACAATTCGAAATCAAAAATTACAATAATGAATTAATGAGTCACTTGTTGTGTCTGAATAGTTGTGACAACTATCCCAACAAGTGCCCACACATCTGTCTTCATCTTCTTGTTAAACAACATCTGCTACCGCCAGGGCGCAGATAAGCGGTGAGGCGAGCCCCAACCGCGGAGGCGTATTATACCGATCGCCATCGTCAAGGCAACAAGAAATTTGAAATTCTTGCTGCCTTAAATCCCTCAGATCCTACCCCACATTTTAACCCTAAGCTTTTGAAACTGCTTGAGTTTTTAGGGGCTAAAAAGCCGCCTGTGTGGTGTCGGTCACGCTCGAGGGAGGCGAACTATACGCAGAGCAATTTGTAAGCGCAAGCGCTTTAACAAGAAAATTGGGAAATGCGGATTTTTGCCTTTTCTGCCGGGCCGCAGGTCCGCTCATGCCAGCTCAAACAGGTGGTATTTTTTCTTGCCCAGCTTAACCAGGTAGAAGCGCCCGAAAGCCGCCTCACCGGGCACAAAGCAGCTCGCCACATCGGCATTATCGTCCCAGCCTATTACCCGGTTGTTTACTGTAACCGCGTTGCGGCCCAGGGCATCCTTCACCTGCTTGCCGGAGCTCACCATTCCCGCGTCCGTCAACATCTGGGTCAGCGTCGGGGGAAGCTCACCTCTAGCTACCGTGCTGGCAGGCAACCCATCCTGACGCAGTTGTAGCATATCGCTCTCGGACAGCGCCTCAATAGAACCGCTAAACAGCGACTCGGTTATGCGCGCCGCCGCATCCAGGCCCTCCTGCCCGTGTACCAGGTGAGTGACCTCCCGCGCCAGCACCATCTGCGCTTCGGGCCTGCCCTGGCGCTCGGCATCGGCACGCTCTATGGCGTCTATCTCCGCCACGTCCATAAAAGTAAAGTATTTCAGGAACTTGTACACATCCACATCCGCCGTACGCAGCCAGAACTGGTAGAACGCGTAGGGAGAGGTGCGCGCAGGATCCAGCCACACAGTACCCGACTCGGTCTTACCGAATTTGGTGCCGTCCGCTTTGGTGATCAGGGGCATGGTCAAACCAAACACCTGCTTGCCGTGCAGCCGGCGGGTCAGGTCGATACCGCCGGTGATATTGCCCCACTGGTCAGAGCCACCCAGTTGCAGGCTGCAGCCGTAACGCTTGTTCAGCTCGGCGAAGTCAAAGGATTGCAGGATCATGTAGGTAAATTCGGTGTAGCTGATACCGCTGCCTTCCCGCTCAATACGTTGCTTGACCGACTCTTTCTGGATCATGGCGTTGATAGAGAAGTGCTTGCCCACATCACGCAGGAAAGTCAGTACATCCAGGCCGGCAGTCCAGTCCAGGTTGTTCACCACCTCGGCCGAGGCCTCCCCCGCGTCAAAATCGATAAAGCGGGCAACCTGCTGTTCAATCTTGTCCACCCAGTCCGCTATCACCTCCGCGGTATTCAACTGCCGTTCCTGCGCCTTGAAACTCGGGTCACCTATCAGGCCGGTGGCGCCACCCACCAGTGCCAACGGCTTGTGCCCGGCCAACTGGAAACGGCGCAACATCAGCAGGGGAACCAGCGAACCGATGTGCAGGCTGTCGGCGGTTGGATCAAAGCCGCAATACAAGGTGCGCATACCGCCGTCCAGCCACCCGGGAAGGTCATCTTCACCGGCAATCTGGAAAATCAAACCGCGGGCGCGGAGATCGTCGAGTAGTGCACTGCTCATTGGGGTTTTCCAGTCTTCTAGATTGTGTTCAGTTCAAGGGGCGCCAACCATACAACACCGCCTCCGAAATGCAAACACTGGTATATATCTTACCTACTTTCCGCACAAACGAAAAAGGGCTATTTCGCATTTTATCCCCCGCAAGCGGTTGATTTTAATACTAAACTCAAGAAAGTCGAACGTGTCGAGGCCATGATGTTCCTGTTTTTTATGGCGTTGATCATGCAGGCGGTCATCGAACGAGAGGTACGACAATCCATGGATGATCATGCCATTGATGCGATACCGATCTACCCGGAACACCGGCTGGCTTATCACCCAACGACAGCCAAGATCTTTGATCGCTTTCACGATACATCGCTGTATCGTATAGTGCGAGGCAAGAAGGTCATCAAACAGTATCGGGACGACCTCACGCCAGTACAGCACAGCGTCCTTGCTCTACTGGGTATCTCGGAGAGTACGTACTGGAACCAGGTGATTTGATGATCAAATAAATGCTGGGTTGGTAGGATATGAAGCAATCGCACCAGGGTGCGAAAAGTCCGAAATAGCCTCCAACGGAATGTGCGGAAAGTAGGATCTTAGCTGTTGAATTTGCTCATTTTTTTATATACTGCGCCCCCTACACATCAAAAAGTACCCAGGGGACATGTCAGCAGTGAGACGACCGCGGGGGGCCACCACAATTCGCAGCGATCAAATGCAACTGCCGCAGATACAGCTGCCGCAGCTCAACCTGCCACACAAACACGTGCTGGCGGCTGCAGCAATAATTGCATTTGTCATCATCGCGTTCATCTTAATGCCCTCTGGCAACAACGAAACCAGCAC
>PVMK01168867.1_pt1 | contig 13870 bp, 14 predicted proteins | sample 1853481 | NCBI WGS metagenome assembly PVMK01 (sample SAMN08533507, study PRJNA380276) | Marine sediment metagenome, whole genome shotgun sequencing project. | reverse complement strand
TATTGAACCACCTGTTACACTCCACTTATAAGATAGGTTATCGCCATCTGGGTCTGAAGCAACTACCGGAATTGGATATTGAATATGTGGAGCATAATTTTCAGGAATTAAGGTTATCTCTGAAATCTCCGGAGGGTTGTTAGGTATAGGACACCCCCAGCTAAGATTAATGGAATCTGTAGCAGTATCCTCTGAGTTCGTTGCAGTAGCGGTAAGAGTGTAAGTTTCTGTGGGATCACTGAGGTTAATCTGAACTTTTTTTGATCCCCAGGCTCCACCACTATCGTCTTTACTGAACACTACTGAAGGTGTTGGATCTCCTGTTACTACTGCTTTTATTCTATAATAGCAGACATTATCTGAAGATGAATATATGGGGCCTTCATATATTTCAAGAGTAATAGTTGGTGCTTCTCTTTGTTCTTCCTGCCCAGGTATTTCCTCTTCCTCCTCAGAAGCTTCTTCTGTTTCCTCTTCCTCTGATTCCGGAGTCTCACTGCCTTCATCTACTGCTTCTTCTGCAGCTTCTGCTTCCTCTTCAGTACCTTCTACCTCTTCTACTGTATCTGCAGCACATTGATTACATATGGCTGCTGTTCCAAACAAGCATATGAGAACAATTATGGATAGTAGTATATAAAGCTTATTCTTTTTCACAAAAGCCTCCTAAAAGAAATAATAATTTAAATAGAGCTTCTATGATTTATAATATTAAATTAATTTTACCAGATGCGATAATACTTAGCTATTTGTTTATATATAGAATATTAAAGAGCAATACCTACATCAAAAAGCATATTTTTTGCGGTATAGTTCCGATTCTGTAAACAAACCACTTTTCTATGCGATATAGTTCCTATAATAGTGATATTAGGAACTATTCATGAAATCCCCGATAAATATGCCTAAGATGGCTGGCCATAGCGTACGAAGTTAGAACCAGGATTATGACTTTAAATGAAGATATTTTTATACCTGAATTGAGTATTTAGCTCAATTATTATCTACCTCCTGTGCTACTCACTATTTAATCAATGTTTATTTAAATATATCAATAGTATTACCAGGTCCTATAATAAGGTATAATACTATAAAAACTTACTTACAAATAATGCCCGTGAGGTTATCATGCAAAAAAGAAAGTTTTTTACAATTTGTGCAATCCTTATCATAATTCCTTTGATAGGTTTATCTGCTCAATGTGCAGCTGATACTGAAGATAAAAAAGATGTAGTGGAAGATGAAAAAGGCTTAGATGAGTCTCCGGCAGATAATGATGATAAGGATACCGCAGGTAGTGATGATGAATTAGATGATGCTGATAGTGGAGAAGAAGCTGACGAAGCTGATAGTGAAGGTGAAACAGGTGAAGCTAACAGTGAAGATGGAGCTGATGAGGCTGATACCGAAGGAGATGATACTTACTTAGAGACAGAAGCTCCTACTATATCTCTTGGAGTATATGACGGACCCATTTATTCAGGTGCTGATGAAGTATGCTACTACCGGATTGAAGCCTCAGTTACCGGCATTCCTGATCCTATAGTTAGTTTCAGCAAAGATGACAGTGGAGGTGCCTGGGGTGCTAAAAAGGTCCAGATCAATTTAAATGATCCCAGTGATACCTATACTCTTATTGCAACTGCTACTAATTCAGAAGGTTCTGCTACAGATTCAATTACACTTGATTGGGGATGTGAAGCACCTGAACCTGGACCAGATATCCCCGAAGAAGATGATGTAAGCAGTGGGATGACCAGTGAGGATATAATCTCAATTGCCCCATATTTACAATTATCAGGCATAATATTCGAAAATGGTACTTTTTTTTATAATCTTAGTACAATGATAGGCCCATACATAAATGTAGGTGATGAGGCAACAAATAACTGGCAGATAAAGGCTTATATAAGTTTTGATATCAAAGAGTTGCATGGAAAAACTGTCCAAGATGCAGAAATAAGCATTGTGAAATTACCTGATGTTGGTCATCCAGAATCTTTTGCTTCAACTGTTGATTATAAGGCATTTGATTTTGGAGATTCTCTTGATCCTGGAGACTTCGCGATTGGTGGTACGATGTTAGAAAGAATACCAATTTCATCAACCTCTTATACTATATCTGGCGACACACTAAAAAGTGAACTCCAAATGGTAATTGATGACACAGGAAGAGATCACTTTCAGTTAAAGCTCGGTCTTAACGGCAAAACAAATAATGATGGTAAAAACGATAGAATTAGAATTGACCTTCGTGATGTTAGCCTTCATATAAGGTATTCTGATTAATTATGTAGATAAATATAGCTCTTTTACTATATAAGCCTCATGAGGCTTTCTTACAAATAATACCAGTGAGGTTATTATGCAAAAAAGAAGGTTTTATTTTATCCTTACAATTCTGACGATCATCTCCCTTTTTAGCTTTGCCGCTATCTGTAATCAATGTGGAGCAGATACAGAAGATAAAATAGGTATAGGGGAAGATGAAGCAAGTGAAGAGGAAATACCCACAGACAGTGAAGAAGAGACAGAAGTAGCAAATGAAGATAATACAAGTAGCGAAGAAGAAGCAGACGAAGCCGATAGTGAAGAAGAAACAGATACTGATGCTGAAGCCGAAGGTGATACTGAGGCTCCCGCTATCAGTTTAGCGATTTATCAAGGCCCCACCCTTGAAGAAAGTATATGCTACTATAGGATAGAGGCTACAGTTACCGGCAGCCCTAATCCTACTGTTAGTTTTAGCAAAGATGATAGCGGTGGTGCCTGGCTCCCAAATAGAGTCCAGGTCAATTTAAATGATCCCGGTGATACCTATACTCTTACTGCCACTGCCACCAATTCTGAAGGCTCTGCTACAGATTCCATTACGCTCAGCTGGGGCTGCGAAGAGCCTGAACCAGAGCCAGAACCAGAACCTGAAGTACATGAAACCACTATTGATGTAACTCAAGAAATATCAGGTTATATTTGGGATGATGGAACTATCACTCAAATACCCTATGCCTTTTTGGGTGATTCAGATATAGATACTTATACTAAAGGCTATTTTAGTTTCGATATTAGTGGGTTACATGGTAAAAATGTTCAAGATGCTGAATTAAGATTTACCAGTATCCAGGGTTATGGTTTTCCATCGACTTTTGCATCAGAGATTGTGGTAAAAGTATTCAATTATATAAGGCTTGATGCTTCAGATTTTGCTTTAGGCGGGGTACAGCTGCCCAGCATACCTATTTCTGCAGCTCACTGGACAATTGGTGGAAACACTTTAAAAGTTGAACTTCAAAGCGTACTTGATAATGAAGTACGGGATTATTTCCAGCTTAAACTTGGCTTGAACGCTACAACTAATAATGATGGGTTTGCAGACGCCATCAAGATTAACTGGATTGATGCACTACTATATATAAGTTATACTGATTAGCATATTACCAAATATTTATCTTAGTTAAAAAATTATTATTAAAATCCAGAAAAACTGGCCACCATTTTTATTGTACTATATAGCAAGGGAAGAGAATTTGCATTATAAAATAAAATAATTAATATATTAATAAAGTTATTAAAACAAGTATTTATTGGTAGCCTCAAGTATTGAAATTTCGAACCAAATTTTAAGACAATTAAAGGACTTAAAAAAACTTATCAATCAATAATTTTAGATTTCTTGCAAAAGGAAAATGGTCAGTGGTGTTTCTTCAAATCTTGAACCAGTTCGTACAAGGTGGCTGGCCCGGGTTGCGAAATTTCGAACCATTTTTTAAGGGAATTGATTAATTTAAAGGTTATTTTTAGTAATTTAAAAAGTTTTGTATGGCTGGCCATAGCGGACGAAGTTAGAACCAGAATTATCGGATTTGATGGTAATATCTTTTTACCTGAAGTGACTTTATAAGTTTCGTTCTAAATCATAAGTCTTATTAACAATTTATATTTTTCTACAACCTGTTTTTAATAATCATACTAGTTACTATACTTCTCTATATTCAATATCTAAGATGTTACACAGCATCTTGAACTTTCTCAGATGGTTCCCCTTAAACATGACCTGGTGATGAGTACCTCCGTACTTGAGCCATTCGTTCATACAATTCCTTATACCGGTATCCGGTTTGAAGAAGGAATGATTCATTGGTATCCCGGGAATATCTTGGGTGTCAAGTATTATTCCTTTTGATATAACCAGTCTGTATCTGTCACCTACGATAGGGACGAGAGATGTCAGTGTTCCCACACCAGGTTCAGCACTGTATATAGGTGTGGGTGGATTTTCGAGGTCTCCTATATCAAGTGGTCTATTTATAAGCTTTATAGGTCTATCCTTTCTTGCTATTTTCCAGTTTCCTTCACCCATATGGCTCATTAGGGCAGCATCTTTACTAAAATCCAAAGAATACATCTCGGTAAAGTGTGGATTGCCAATCATAATATGGCCAATTACAGTTAGTGTAAGCACATGTGTATCACCTTCCGCAGCATAGCCATAGCCTTTCGCCAGAAGATTTGAAGCGCCTAGAATCGGCAGTTGTTTGAATCTTCCATCTTCTTTGAAAATATTAAAGTGAGCAGAGAAACCGCTATAACCTCTATCTATAAGAAATTTTTCAAATGCAAGCTGCAAGCTGGTAGCATATCTATGACTTTCTACAGAAAGATTATTTTCAAGTGTAAAATTTTTTTTATCCTCGTTAATCTGATTGTCTATTTCTTTTGTAGTTACAGACTGCTGATACTTATATATCTCTCCAATACTTTCCTGATTTACCTCCAGACCGAACTTACGGTAGAAAGCCGTATCGTCGCCTAATATATCACCCATAGCATGCATTCTACCAAATATTGCAACTTTTATTTTTTTTAATTCTGCAACTGTATGGGCTGCAAAAGTCCAATCCTTAAAAAAAGATTTAAAAGCATCGCTTTGCCAATCCTCTGTTATTATTGCAGAATTTAGACCTGCACGCATAATCATATTGCTAGTATCCTGTATACCATGTATGCCCTGATTAGTGGTAAGCAGGTTCCAGTTCCAATCCTGTGTAACATCTGCTAAAGGTTGAATATTAGCAATCATCAATGGAAGATTATTTAATTTTAAGGCTTGTACTATTCTCATTCCCGGACTGTAAAGAAGATTCACAATCATTATTCCGTCAAATCCATTTTCGTTAAAGTAAGTTACATACTTTTCAATAAGTTGCTTGTCTTTAGCTACTCCAGGAAATTCCACATCGGATATATCCTTAAGCCGGCTTATCACATCTAATGCAAATTTATATTGGTTTTCCGGTATTTCTGGTTGAGATTTATCATAAAGCCCATGCATTATACCCAAAAAGCCAATTTTAGGTTTTTGTTTTCTTATCATTTGATAAACTTTAAATTCTCAGTTAAAATCTAATTTTCTTAATATTATTACAAAAATCCAAGTTACTTTAATAAAGATACAATTCAATTCTTATAAGTGCTGAAATAACATTTTCTGCACTTATAATATATTTTTTATTATATCATTTAATTTCTTTAAATAATTATTTTTAAAACTTTTTCAGCAACTCAGTATATATAGAATCACCATTATGTGCTCATTCTGATTTTGTTAGCTGGTAAAGAAAAGTCTGTACAATTGGCTGGGGACAGTTGACTCGAACCAAAGAAAAACATTAATTTTTTTATCGATTATTATATAGATACAAGTATTGATGGTGTCCCAGAGTAGTGCAAAGTCGAACTGTATTTTGAAGGAATTGGAAGAGTTTGAGAAATTTGTAGTGATTAGTAGAAAAAATTCGAGCCACTTTATTGAGCTTAGATGAGGATAATTTTATTCGACATCTAATTCATCACTTACTTTTAAAGACCTAGATCTATATAAGCTTTTTCTCCAGGTGGAGAGTCCAGATCTGATACTTCAAGAATCAGATCAACAGAGTCTATAGGAACATCAAAAGATGCGTAAAAAGTTTGTTTAATTTCCGGAGGCACATCTATCAGGAGACAGGCTTCATTGAGTCCAATATAACCATACGCTGCAGCACAAATGGGAAATTCCCTACCTCTGCTGTCAATTACTTTTAAATCAATGATCGTTCGAGTATCTTGTCCCATATTTTCGATATTAAACTTGATCCCTATAAATCTTCCGTAAACAGCCTCCAGGATATCTCCAGCTTCATTGGGGATCTGTGGTCCCAAATATTCAGCATTATCCACTTTCCAGATTATATCTCCCACTATTATCTCTTTGTCTACAGAGGAGGTAGATATTTTAGATCTATCAAATAGTTTCTGTTCAAGGCCGGTAGTTTTGCATCCAATTACTGATGTTGAAAGGACAATAATTATTAAAACTATAAATAAGATAATATATTTCTTTTTCATTGTTTTCTCCCCAATATTCTTGTTTCTTTAATTGACCTTTTAATATTTTATCAAAAAAATTTTGGTTATAAACTCTAATATTAATCCATACTTGAAACTGAAAGGATATTCCCCTCTGTATCTTTAAACCAGGATGATCTTCCTCCTTCTACAGTGGCAATACTATTTACAGTTTTTGTTACTGGAGAGTCGTATTCTTCAAACACCACTCCCTTTTCCTTTAATTCCTTTACTTCCTTCTCAATATCTTCCACCATAAATGATGCTACTGTATGATCTGCTTTCGTGGGACCTCTCTTATAGATATAAAGATTTAATGCTCCACTTTCATCCTCAAAGAAAATTCCGCTTGAAAACTCCTTTGATACTTTTAGGCCGATCTTTTCAGTATAAAACTTCTTTACCCGCTTTAAATCCACTGCAGGTAGTATAGTAAGTAATTGTGTATTTGTTAACATAGTTTTCTATCCCTTCTTTATTAGATAATTTATAATAAGTTTGACAAGCATCTAAAAAATTACTCCTAATAAAATCTCAAATCCTCTTTTAAAATCTAAATGTAAGGTGCCTGAACCAATCCTCTACCACCTGATGGTAGTTTTAATACCTGAAATCAACAATATAATGATTTTATTAAATTTTATCCAAAAATATGTATTTGGTTTATCTGGTAATTTTTTCATTTTAAATAATTTCTTCTACCCTTAAGCTAAAAATCCCTGCGTCCTGTAAGGATTTTTAGCTTAAGTTCTTTTAATTCATTCTGTTTCTTCCATATACCAGTGTTTAAAATATTCTATTTCTGTTTCATCTAGTTTTAAGATCTTTACTAAGTCCTTGGTTAATTTTTCAATCATATTGTGATTTTGTTCATTTGTCTCTGCTCTAATAATATAATCAATTTTTTTTGAATCATTCATTATTACCCTCACTAATCAGTATATATTTAGTAGGCTAAGATTAGTTTAATAAGATGCCCTCTATGATATTTTTAGTTTACCCATATATCTTCAAATAATACTTTAATTGACGTATTGGATCTTCTATATCTCTTTTAATATCCTCGTATTCCTTTTTAGATATTTCACCCTTATAATATTTTTCCTTTAGTAGTAGGGGTAACTGACCAATATACTGAAATCTTTGTCTGTTTACACGCCAACCTATAAATAAAATGATTGCAAATATTACAAGAAGTAAAACCAGAAGTAAAATCAGTCCTAATGATGACATTATTGTGTTTGAAAAATCTCTTATACTATTTATTATTGTATCCATTTTTCGCTCCTTTATTTAATATTTAAAGGTCTATTTTCTAAAAAGATACTTATTAATATAGATTAAGCAAGCCATTAAAAACACCCCAAAAACAACAGTTTTTTACCTGGAGAAAATAATAGTTTTAATACTAATAAAATCAATAGTTAATCTCGAATTTTGCTGCCTATTTAAAATTTATAATAAAACTTTTATAATAATATTAACTGGAAACTATCAATTATTTCAATTAAGCGTATAAATATATTAATAAGCAAAATATAACTTAATAAATAATTTGATAATCACTGAAAAAAAAATTAAAAGAAAACCTGAAAATAAACTCCAGGACTTGGTCAGGCTTCAGAAAATTATTCTGGATAATATACCTGTCCTTCAATACAATGTAAGTCCTGATGGAATTATTTTAGATTGCAATAAGCTAACTTTAAAAACATTAGGATATAAAAATAAAAAAGATCTTATCGGCAAACCTCTTTTATCCACAGTATATGCCCCCTCTTCAATAGAGAAGGCTAAAAAGTTATTTTTAATGTGGAAAAAAACTGGAATAATAAAAGATGAAGAGCTTCAGATAAAAACTAAAAATGGCAGAATAATTGACGCTCTTCTAAATGTTAATACAGTGTATGATAATGATGGTAAAGTCCAATATTCAATTTCTACTCAAATCGATATATCTAAACGCAAAAAAGCTGAAAAAGAAATTGAAAGCTTGTCCAGGTTTCCATCAGAGAATCCAAATCCGGTTCTCAGGATAAACAAGGAAGGTAAAGTTATCTACTCTAACCTGATGGGGATAGAACATATAAAGAAACTGGGATCAAACGTGAATCAAAAGGCTCCCAAAGTATTTTATGATATTATCATTAAATTATTTAAAGAAAAGTCAACCATAGTTGAAATTTTAAACATCCACCATGAAGATAGGGACTATGAATACATTGTAACCCCAGTTAAGAATACTGATTATGTCAATTTGTATGGAAGAGACGTGACCAAACAGAAAAAAGCGCAAGATGAGATTTTAAATCTAGCCAGATTTCCCTCTGAGAACCCAAATCCAGTATTTAGAGTGAACAATAAATTATCTGTTATTTATACAAATGAATCTGCCAAGAAAATATTACATAAAACAAAAGACAATAAAATCTTAAAAATTTTTACTGACTTAATTTCAAATATTAAAAAAATTAAAAAAATAAAAACAGTTGAATTTGAAATTGGTAGTTCAATTTATGAATTTACTTTAATCCCAGTAAAAAATACTGATTATTTCAATATTTATGGAAAAGATATAACAGATAAGAAAAAAGCTGAAAAGTTATTATTTATAAGAGAAAAAGAAAAAATTTCAGTTGATGAACGTGATCACCTGGCCAAAGAATTACATGATACAGTAACGCAAACCCTTTTTTCAGCAAATCTAATTGCCGAAGTAATTCCCAAGCTATGGAAAAAGAACCCTGGAGATGCGATCAAGAAATTAGAAGAGGTAAGGCGACTTAATAAAACTGCCCTTGAAGAAATGCGTATTTTACTTTTTGAATTAAAATCTTTATCTTCCGAAAATGAAAACTTGGGGGATTTGTTGAAAAAACTGACAAAATCTCTAAATATCAGGGCTGGAATTTCATTAGAAGTACAGATAGATGAAAAATATCAGCATTCCCCCAAAGTTGAGCTTGGTTTTTACCGCATTGCCCGGGAAGCATTAAACAATATTTCTAAACATTCTGATGCAACTGTAGCTAGTTTATTATTAAAAAGTTCTTCCAAATATCTGAAACTGGTAATTTCTGATAATGGAAATGGTTTTAATATTAAAAAAATTACGCCAGAGAATCTGGGATTAACCATAATGGGAGAAAGGGCAAAACTTATGGGAGCATCTTTAGATATATCTTCCAATCCAGGGCAGGGAACAATAATATCAGTCACTTATACAAGGTAAAATATGACAGAAAAAAATATAATTAAAGTATTGATAGCAGATGATCATCCGCTGGTCAGACATGGTTTAAAAACATATTTCAAAGCTTGTGATGATATATATCTAGTAGGAGAAGCAGAAAATGGTGTAGAGGCCATAGAAATCTGTGGAAAGCATCAACCTGACGTGATACTGATGGATGTACAGATGCCAGAACTTAATGGTGTTGAAACAACCAGTAATATTCTAAAAAAGTGGCCTAATATAAAGGTCATTATATTAACCAGCTTTGTTGATAAAGAATTAATAGAAAATTCCCTGAAAGCGGGGGCATTGAGCTATCTTCTAAAAAATGAGTCAGGTGAAAAAATAGTAAAAGTAATAAGAGATGCTCATCAAGGGAAGTCCAATCTTTCATCAGAAGCCACTCAGATTATGATTTCTGAAGTAAGAAATCCATTATCAAAAAGGTTTAAATTAACCAAACGTGAAAAAGAAATTCTTTCTCTAATGGTAGAAGGTCTTTCAAATAAAGAAATTGCCAATAGATTAACCCTTAGTACATCAACAATCCAATTCCACGTCACAAATATATTAAGTAAATTAGGTGTTTCCAAAAGAACTGAAGCCATTTATCTTGCTTTAAAGCAAAAACTAGTAAAATTACCAGGTTCTTAACTGTTTATTATAATAATATAAAACTCCCCTTGTTGCTGTTTGTATATTTCCTATCTAATAGTAAACTCTATTAAAAAATGAAAATTCTACTTGTCGAAAAAAAGAAAAATCATATATCAGCATTGAAGATTGCATTAACCCAGATCAAAGATTGTAAATGTAAAAGAATAAGCTCAATTGTAATTGTAGATGAAATAAAAAAATTAGATAAAAAAATAATAGAAGAAAAACCCGATATTCTAATATTGGATGGAGATTTTATATTTTATCAAGCAAAAGAAAATATTAGTTCTCTTAAAGCTTTGTATCCGGAAATATCTATACTTGTTCTTACTTCAAATTATGAACAGGAAAAAAAGTTTGTATTGGCAGGCATAGAAGATTTTATACCAAAAGATTCAGCCGATAAATTTTATGATGAGATGGTTGCTTTTTTAAATATGGAGAGCAATAAAAAAGAAATTAATAAAAATAATAATTTCAAAAGATAAGCAAACCTAATATCCCTGGAAATTAACATCTTCTTCTGAAGTATCTCTGACCTCGCAAGTTAGTCTGTAAGTTAAAACAATAGGTTATGACCTGGTCATTTAAATAGATTATTTAATAGTATTTCCTATAAAATTTAGGTGGAGGCGCATTCAGTGAAATGTATTGCTACCAAATATGTTGAAATTTGATTGAATATTACTGGATTACCAGGGTGGATTCGAACTAAAGAAAAACATTAATTTATTAATTATTATATTAAAACAAATATTTAGATGGTACCCCTGAGCAGTACAAAGTCGAACTGTATTTTGAAGAAATTAGAGGAATTTCATAAATTAATTAAAGACAGTGGACAAAGTTAGAACCGCTTTATTAAGCTTAAATGAGGATATTTTTATACCAGAGCTGGATTGACCTTAAATAAAATCCTATATTTTATTATAAGTTCACATACTGTAAGATTATAGACAAATCTTTAAAATAAATAGTATTAAAAGACCAATTGTAAACATATGACACCTGAAGTATTAAAAGCTCTTCTCATAACCTCTATAGCTGGACTATCAACTACTATAGGCAGTCTAATAGGATTAGTATTTAAAAGAGAAAACTCAAAATTTATGAGTTTTGTTTTGGGTTTTACTGCAGGAGTAATGGTGGGAGTATCTTTTTTTGAATTACTTCCTTCAGGATTTAAAGAAATAGGTTTTACCAGAGCTAGTATTGCCTTTATTGCAGGTTTTATATTTATATTTTTAATTGATTATTTTATTCCCCACGAATACATAGGTCAGAAGAAAAAAATTACCGATAAGACTAATAAAAAACTACTTAGGACTGGTTTATTTGTAGCTTTGGGTATTGGTATTCATAATTTCCCGGAAGGTATGGCTACTTTTTATAGTTCCCTTGCAGATATTAAAGTAGGAATTGCCATAGCTATTGCAATTGCCATTCACAATATACCGGAAGGGATCGCAGTATCTGCACCAATTTATAAAGCTACAGGTAGCAGGAAAAAAGCTTTTTTGTGGTCCTTCCTATCTGGTGTTGCAGAACCTGTTGGTGCAGTACTTACTGCTTTTGTATTATTACCTTTTATGAGTCCTGCAGTTTTAGGATATATTCTTTCAGGTATAGCAGGGCTTATGGTGTTCATATCAATTGATGAACTACTGCCGGTTTCTAAATCATATGGCTATAACCATCTTCCTATTGTAAGTTTTATTATAGGTATGGCAATTATGATATTAAGCCTGATACTATTAAGATATTGACAATACAATTGTCTTAAGTGGTTGGCCGTAGCGGACGAAGTTAGAACCGCTTTATTGGGTTTAGATGAAGATATTTTTATACTAGAATTAATATATTAAACTGTTTTTTAATATTATTTTCTTTTTAGTGTCTGATAAAAAATTTTACTCAATAAATTAATGAAATGAAATTTTATTTAAACTATTAATTCTAAATGTTATTTAGTAATATTAAATTTTCCTCCATCGCCTTCATCATCCCGTATATCTCCATTAAATGTATTTAAATCTTCACTAACTTTTCCTGTTATAATCCCGTTAAAAGTATCTACTTGATTATATTCTGCTGATCCCATAATCCCGGAAAAATTAGCAGTTATTTCAAAAGTTTCTATATTTATTTTTCCATCAGTAATAGTAGCATCTACATAATCATCTCCACTTAAACTTATTGAACCTGTAACTTCTGTAGTTTTAAAATTAACTATTAAGACAACAATAAGCCCTAATGCTTTACCAGATTAGGTAATTGGTTCATCAGGGATAAACCTTTCTTCCTCTTCAAGCTCTGCTTCTGTTGCAGCCTGTTCTCTCTCAATCTTTTCTTGCTCTTCCCGATCTTCATCATCATCTTCATCTCCGTTAAGGTATTCATCTCCAGAGTCTTCAAAAATTTCCGCGTCTAATTCTTCTTTTTCAATCTCTTTTTTTGCAGCTTCGTAGGCTTCCTCTTCGCTCATCCCTTTAGCTATTTTCTTAGACTTTTGCCATTCTAACTCTTCGCGTGAACCACGATCAGCACAATCAGGGCAGATAGTAGCTACCAGGATAAAAATTAGAATACCAATAACTGTATATAAACTTATTTTGCTTTTCAAAATAACCTCCAATTAATATTATTGTATCAATTAATCAAATATGAATAATTATAACTCTATTACTGTATTTAAGTGAAGACACAATTGTCTTAAGTTGGCTGCCCATAGCGGACAGTAGGGCGAACTTTTAAAATTAAGGTAGAAGTAGAATATTGACTGTTTTGGCTGGCAGATGCGGACGATGTTAAAACCAGGATTATTGGGTTAGATGGGGATATTTTTATACCAGAATTAGCATAATAGAGTTATTCAATACAGGGTATAGCGTTTTTTTGGCATAGCCATTTCCTACTGTTTCCTATTTTACTGGCCAGAATCCTAACTTGTAAAAATTATTAAAAATAAAGTTTTAAATTTAAAAAGGGTTTATTTTTTTTCTTTTTCTCCCAACCTTTCTACTAATCTGCTTAGCTGAAGAATTATTATAACTGCAAAGATAGTCACAAATATTGCATAGATAGTTAAAGAAATCATAGCAGAGCCAACACTAATTCTAGTACGAATATAGTCATTAATAAAAGTACGGATTAATTCGTTCCATGCTAATGCTGCGACCAAGCCAAAACCACTGGTTGCAAGGGTAAGCATCTGTTTAACTACTGCTAGCTGATATTTTTTAATTTCTTCTTTAATTCTTTTAATCATCTTAGGTTTTTCTTTATTATTCATTTTTTATTCCTTCCCTTCTTAATTCGTTAGTACAATGAAAATTGGAGTTCTTTTTTAACTTCCAACAGCAAAAGAAATTATAATTGATAATGCCTGTAAAAAATCCTTCCAATGGTCTAGCTTATTATATTCATAAACTAATAGAAAATTAATTGGCCATTTTCACATCTTAATTGAAGGAACTGTGAAATAAATAAAAAAAATATTTTATATAGTAAAAAAAATATCACTTTTTTGTTATAGTTTTGTTCTATTTCATCTATATTATCAAAATAATTTTAAAATTAGTTTTATTTAAA
>PVMK01127519.1_pt1 | contig 13876 bp, 14 predicted proteins | sample 1853481 | NCBI WGS metagenome assembly PVMK01 (sample SAMN08533507, study PRJNA380276) | Marine sediment metagenome, whole genome shotgun sequencing project. | reverse complement strand
TCCTTTTTTTGTTTTGTTGTGTAGAAGCGATCCCCATTCCGTTTTGTCAATCGATAAAAATGAGCCCACATATTTGGAAAGACGGTTCCACTGATACCTTTACGATGAGCTTTCCCCTGTTCGACCGATCATAGAACAAACCCCGGTTTCTCGGGACTTGCTTCACCGAGGCATCCAGACACCGAAGCCGCGAAGCTTCGGTGACACGAACGCCTCCAACCTTACTTCAGCTCACTTAACACCTTCAGGACCTCATCGTTCTTGTCGAATTCACCGGGGCCGGTCGTCTTCGCATAGCGAATGATTCCTGCTTTATCGATCACAAACCACGAGCGTTTGGCACGTCGGAAAAGGACGCTATCCTTAGGATCATCGTAGAGCACGCCATAGGCTTTCGCTGTGACGCGTTCAATATCGCTCAGCAGGGGAAAAGAGAAGCTGTGCGTTCCCGCAAATGCGTTATTCGCCCGACCTAAGTCTACGCTTACGCCCAGTACCTGAGCGTTGGCCGCCTCGAACTTGGAATAGTCTTGTTCGAAGGAGCTCGCATGTTTCGTTCACGCCCCACCAAAGGCAAAAACATAGAAGAACAGCACCATCGGTTTATTTCCCCGGAACTGGCTTAGACTGATATTTTCGCCCGTTGTACTGGAAAGCGTGAAGTCAGGTGCTTTATCTCCGACTTTCAACGCCATGACATCGCCTACGTTTAAAAAGAGCAGGGCCACGCTCACTAACACGACCATGAATATACTGATCCATCGTCTGATCTGCATAGGTGCCTCCTTTCTTGAAAATTTAGGGTTTTAGAATTGCCCTTCTTGTCGGTAGTTATTGCCAACAATAGTTGGTTTTTAAGCCTGTAAAAATCTCACAGTCATAATAACAAGTAGGGATTAATTAAAACGCGATTTTGTAATACCGATCTCAAAAGGACTGTATATTGATGAAGACAAATAATAGCTCCCAACAGGACATAAAACCTCCTGTTAGAAGCAAGACAGGTACAGTTTGAGGGCTTTATGGGCTTTTGAAAGCGGCGTTTACCTCCGTTTTGTACACCTCGAGGTCATATTGATTTCCATAGAGGATCGTGCTCCAGTGCCGCGTCAGACTCGCCTGGTGCACGGCTTCACGCATTTCTTCCTCGCTCGCACCGGCGGCCTTGGCTGCCTTTATATGGTAGTAAACACAATATTGACAGGGGATCTGGGCTGAAACTGCAAGGCCGATCAGTTCCCGGACCTTCGATGGAAGCGCCGTGTTCTTGTTAAAATCCGCGCTCTTCATCATTTCCCATCCAGCGGCCCTCGCGCTTTCCGGGTACACCTGCAGTTCGGCCGGTACGCCGCCAAGCATCTTTTTCATCTCGGCTATTGCTGCCTCGGATGGAGTGGGTTCTTCGGCTTTAGCCGTGCCGGAAGCGAAGATCATTCCGCAAACAGCCGCCATAACCAAAATGCCAACGGCCAGAAATTGTTTCATAAGTCTGGAAATGTTAACTGTAGCCATGATTATTTCCTCCTTGTTTGTTTTAATGGGGTAGGATTAGCACCGACGGTTGATTGTAAAAATCGCGTGATTGAGGGTCAGGTTTTCTGACTTAACCAAAAGGATTACGCTCCTGTCAGGACATAAAACCTCCCACCAGGAGCGAGGTAGGCATAATTTGAGGAGCTTCTTCATTAAAATTTTACACCTGATTTCAAAGCCAATGTTAGTCGGGAACTGGAATCCATCTTAGCAGAGGTCTTTAGAATATGCATAGAGGGCTTCTCAGGAAGTGAAAACATTATGCCCAGTACCCGACGATTTTTGTAATCTATGAGCAATTTGCTTTTATAATAATGAATATCATTTGGGAAAAAACCATCATCGTCGATTCAATCCATAAAACCATTTATTCAAATAATACTCTACTGCATAGTGTTTTAGAGTGACATTTTTTTTGTTCAGTTTGTTAATCAGCCTTTCTTTTTCATTCGCAAAAAATGCTGCTTTTTGGGCTTCTATTATGGCATATTCTCGGAGCTTATCGGATCTTGAGTTTTGCAGCATTATCGTTTTTGATTGACAATTAGCGATCTCTCTTACTATGCAGCTTTTGTAGAATTCGGCTTTTTCCTTAACATCGCTCGATAAGCCGGTTGATGGATAGGTGCATATAAAAACTGCAATTCCCATCATTAAACCAATGATCGACACTTTTACTTGCATAATGACCTCCTTCTCTATTGTGGATAGAGTTAAAGACTGATGTAGAAAAACAGACATCATCTTCAGGTTAGTGTGGTCAGCATTCAGACAAGAGCAATCAAAATTAGCCGTGAACTATTGTACAGCGATACATGATCTAAGATTTTCTAACCGTATCCGCAGTTTGGTGAAATATTAGATCCGTCTAAATCAGGGATTTTAGAAACTGTGTGAATTATCACAGCTTGGCATCGATAAGGATATCCTAACAGGCAGATGAAATCCTGTAGGAGCGGGGCATGCACATTTTGAGGGGTTTCTCCATTAGAATCTTTACCTTAATTATTAGGTTAAAGTTTACGGGAAACCAGACTCTATTTGAGCAGGAATGAATCGTTTCAATTCAGAAGATAGCGGGCAAGAGGGATGGGTTAATCCTGTTCAAATTAGAAAGGATGTTTTTAAGTAACACAATGTGGCAATCAATGTCAAGCTAAATTTATGGGTTTTTTTATTGATTTCAGCTTAGAGGAATAGTTTTGCGGAATATTAATGAACAGGTATTTTGAAAAGTGGGGCTATATTGAGACTATCCGGACTTCGGCTAAATTTGTGATATGCTCAAAAATCAGCCCCTAATTTGACGGAGGTCCGGCTACATATATAGCCAATAGCACAAACTCAGCCAATGTTGCAATATGTTCTGGATATCACAAATAATTCAGATACTTAAAAGGTTGGAATACATAGCAGCTATTGCAACTCTATCGCTAAAACTCCAGACCACAAGATCTTGTGTATCTTATCAAATGAGAAGACTTGCAATTCAATTATAACTTAAGACTTTTCATTTATTAGCAGAAATGTTCTGCGAAAGTCTAAATTCCGGCATGCCGATAAAGAAGTACTTTGAAAATTTTTTTGATTTTAGAGATTTCGAATCATCATACCGCGGGTTCGACTCCCGTCGCCACCACCATTTAAATGCAACAAATACAGTATGTTAATATTTTAAATTCAGTCAGTAAACAGTCAGTAAATTGAAGAAGATTCCGGCCTCTCACGCCGGTAACACGGGTTCGACCCCCGTTGGGACTACCAGAATCAAATCAAGGGCTTATAGACGATTGTAAGCCCTTTTTTATTTGCTATCATTTCAATACCCAACGCTATACCCAACTTTCAGACTAAGATCACGCCTAATTACCTCCGATAAACACCCCACAATAATAATAATAAAATATCCTTATCTGATAATTAATTTTCTGATTAGAATTTTTTATTGGAATTGGTCAGCTTTTTACTGATTATTTTTCAATGAGAATCGGATTTCAATAAAAAGACCGCATATAAAATGGAATATGCGGCCAATGGATCTTAGAAATTGAGATTATTTTTATTTCAAGCAAAATCCTTTTACATCAAATATCCAAATAGCGATCACTCATTTTTTATGAAATCTGATTTTCTTTGAATCTAAAACATCTCTTTGGAAATATCCTTTTTGATTTCCATGCTTATCATACTGGAAGGAGCCTTGTTATATATTTCGTGCTTTTCTAAAAAATAAGTTGAAATTTTAGGGATATTAAATATATTGGGATTTATTGTAGGTCATCCCGACTGACCATTAATCTTATCCCTCAAATTGCGTGAACACCGAAAGGTGACAACCTTCCTTGGTTTCATCATCATATCTCAGTCATCGAATCCCCTTCCCAATGCATAATTGATGAAGGCATCTATCATTAATGTTGTGGATGCTTTATTCATTAGGAATTGGATTAGTGATCAATAAGATTATACTTTTCAGTCTTCCAACTTTATCGGTTCTTTTAGTAAATTTGGATTTGTTGCTTTCACCTGTTCCTTTAGTTCAGGGTCTAATTTAGCTTGGTAAAGAGTTTTTGCTCCTTGTAATTGTTCAATAGTTAAATTTTTAACTCCCATAAGATTGGCTCCTCTAAAGTCAGCATCTTCAAAAAAAGTTGACAAAAGATCGGCTCCCTGTAGGTTGGCTTTCACAAGGATTGCTCTCTCAAAATCGGAACCTCTGCAATTGCAATTTTTTAGATTTGTTTCCGTAAGATTTGAATCACTAAGGATGCTTCCTATGATTTCAGCACTTTCTAAATTTGCTTTGTAAAGACTTGCCATTCTCAGATTAGCTTGACATAGATAAGATTTTTTCAGATTTGTTCTTATTAAGATAGCCTGTTGAAGGTTTACTCTAAATAAATTTGATTGTTGAAGATCAGCATATGCAAGTATCGCTTTTTTTAGTTTCAGAGTCTTTAAATTTGATAAATGCAAATCAGCCCTTTTTCCTTCTTTCCCTTTAGACTTTATCCATTTAATATGATCCTTATAAATCTGTTTCAATTCGTCTTTGGATATTTGACGTAATTTACCTTGGGTATGTAAATTGGGATTTTGTTTCTTTGTTGACTGATCATTTTGGTTATTATTGGTTTCATCCATTTCAGTAAATCCCCATAAAACAAAAAACCCCACTTCACATTTCTGTCTGCAAAGCAGGGTTTTTACAATATGGTCATAGTCCCCCCATTGTTAGGTTCCAACGTCAGGGTTTTTGCCAATATGATTAATTCATTGATAATGTTGCATATTTTACATAAAGTGTCAAATTGAAAGGAAAATTACCATTTCCATCCCTATTATGTAAGGATGAATAATGCCCCCCATTTTAATTCAATCTACAAAACAATGCTTTACAGTTTTTAACTTTTTACCTTCCAAATCAACCATGCTAATTTCGTCAACAATGGCACAATCATCCAAATCTTTTTCTTCTGCTTCAGCCATTCGTTTCATTAATCCATTCTTGTCAAACTTGCCATGAAGAAATTCTTTGAAAATATTTCCATATCTACATTCCCTCATTTTAAATTCCTGATATTCGTCTGCATCATTTACAGGGTGAAGATAAGTGCCTAATTGATCTTCCCTTGATTTCTTATTGATAAATGATGTTTTGAATTGAATAACAACATATTCGCCATCTGGAGCTCCAGGTATCTCAAACGCTTCTCGTTTTCTGATCTAATTAGGAGGCAAGAAAAGCAATTATTTATTTCTTATCAAATTTTTCAGTCTATCAGATACTATGGTTGGTTTTTCTTCACATCGTTTTGCTGCGCCATTCAGAATTAAGAAACTCACAATCAGAATTAACCCAAGTCCGAATAAAAATATAATGATTTCTCTATTTAGTATCCAGTAAAGTTCTTTTTGTATTCTTGGAAAATTGGTAGTAAGCTCAACGATAAAACGATTGGGTATTAATTCGATAATAGCCAATTTTGTCCATTGGTCAGTTTTGTACCAAGCAAATAGTCTAAAAGAAAATGCGGAAATTCCGACAATCCAAAATAAAATACCTGGAATTAAGACAATAACCGCAATAGCCTTTAAAAGTTTGCCTAATATTCTTTTCATCATCTATCTGAAATTTTCGCCTTGCCCCTTCTTTTTCAAAAAAAAATAAGATGCCGTTTTACGATCAATGATGGAAGGTCAGTTATTAATCGCTATTGGGATGAAATTAATTCTCATATCTTTTGACAAAACTAAAAAGGATTTTTAAGATATTAGTTCTTTTATGGAATCCATATTATCACTAAATTTTAATACCTATATCGAGATAAACGTAGTTCACAACCGACTTGCTTACCTAATTCCGTTATTGGTTTTCCTCCACTTGATTTTTCAAACCATATCCAAGGTTTTACATTGTTTGCTCCTTCAGATCTTTTTAGTGCATCACGAATCCTTATCCTTAATTCAATAATTTCGTCTAAACCACCAGCCTTTAACTCTACAGCCATTTGCTTGCCAGTCTCCTGAACTTGGAGCGATAAATTTAAGGCATGACGGATAACCTCTGCATTATCTCTAAATACTTTCAGGGGGGAATTTAATTGCAACAATTCCCTCTGTAAAGCAGATTCGAGTAATCGTTCGGGATTTTTATCACAGACCGACCAGATTCTATTGATAAGGGGTGATACTGACCAAAAAAGATGTGAGAATGAATGATTGTCTGGTCCGGCACTCTCAATACGAACCATCGATGGGGTTATATATAGCATTTGCAAATTAAGGTTTGAAAAATGATGCTTTGCTAATTCCAAATACTGAGGTAATTGACCATTACGGTGGCTGGAAGATTCAGTCTTTAGTTCAATTATCCAAAGGTGATTATCCCAAAACACTGCATAATCTGGTGCTCCACCTCTTTCATTTAAAGATTTTCCAGGCAAATCGAATTCATCTATGAATTCTATCGGTTTTTCTATATCAGAACCAAATGCCAAATGATGAAGACCTTTTAAAAATTTAATTCCATTCTCAGATGGAATATTTTTGGAATTCCATTTTGGATAAGGTCCACCAATTATTAGTGAAGTTAGCATGCGTTGGCAGTATTCCTCTCTACCTAATTTCATAAGCAATAACTGATCAGGATCTTCCCAAAGCATTATTTTTCCTTAGCCTAATATGAATTTTCTAAAAGTTAGTTTATAGTTTGCTCATTAAATGAATAAAATATCAATTGTACCATCAGATACATTGGAATTATGGCTTTTAAAGACAATTTCACATCCATGAGTCCATTTCCCATCCCATAGCCATTATGTTTTTACTTTTTTCATTTATTAGAATCTTTCAAAGCTTTCTTTTGTGATTATATTTCGTTAGAAATTACATTAGCCAAAATCAAAGATCTAATCCAATCACATATATTGGAACCTGAATTGCGCTCTTAAAGTGGGGTAAATAATTTCTGACCTTTTCATAACTTAAATTGCACATCCAATTAAGACCAAATTTTTCTCTCATTATTTTCTGGAAATTTTTTGTAGCTACTATATAAATCCCAACGTCTATTTTATCTAATCCAGAGTAAGAACTGACTTGAAACTTTAGTAGATCCAAACCAATAAATGATGAATTACCAAAGGCTACTTCGATACCAACTCTATCTTTAAGAAAATCCATCTTAGCCGAAGGGTTTGCAAATTCGTCAAGTACCGATGGTTGTTTTTCCCATCCTTTTTTAACGAAAAGTTCTTCAAGAATCTTATTAAATTTTGGGAGTGAAAGTCCGGCAAGATTTATCTGAAAAGCAAATAAAATGCTTTGAATCTCCTGTTTAATATAAATTTTACTATTAAGGACTTGTTCAGCAAAACGATATGAAAAAGTTTCAAGACGAATTTTCATTTTTCCAATTTTATCAGACCATAGGGATATTGTTCTATGGTAAGATAAATAATCCCAAGGTTATTAAATCTATGTTTTTAGGTAATCAGTTCATATTATCGGTCAAAATGGTCAATCAGTTAAATCAAATTTCAATCCTAATGAAACCGTTCAGTTAAAACCATTTAAATGGAATCAAATTTATCCCATTTTAATCCCCAAAAATCGATCAACGGCCTATTTGAGGTATTTCAAGAAGGGGTATAGGGATAGTATGCCCTTTGACTGAAAAGGCCAAAATTCATCAAATGGCGTAATATTTCAAATGAAAGATTGAACGTTTCAAGGCAGGGGAAATCGGTATTAAAAGATTTATTGATAATGTTCCAGTATAAGGATTCCAACTAATCGGTGCCCTTTATATCTGCCCTTGTCCATCTTTGTAATGTGTCTAATTTCTGCCTTGTACATCCCTTTGGGTTTCAAGCCTTTAGGAGATATAAAATTTACATCCATAATCTGACCGACTTCAATCATTTTCAAAAAACCAGAATTATCGTTTATCAGAAGACCTGCACCTTTAGTGGATACATCAGTAACCTTGAACTGATAAATTGGTTCCCCAACTAATTTAATTTCAACACGATAATCCCTAAGCTTTGTTGATCGGGGTTCACTCCTTTTTTCTTGAGTAATGCTATCTGATGAATCTTTTCGCATGAAAATAGGCCTTGTTTATTGTAGTTTAATAATAGCTTTGTCAAATCGATTGGGAGAACAGTATAATATTAACATGGATGAATCGATATTTGTTCATATCGTTGATTCTCCTCATAATCTAATAACCAATACTTGAATCAATCATTCTAATCGAAAATTATTTTAAATTTCTAAATCAGCCAAAAAACTTCTTTTCAAATTTTTTGGGGCTTAAACCATATCCATTTGCTGTTTTTCTTAACCATCCATCATAAACATTCGATTCCTGTGATTGGTAAATAAGATCATGGCATATCCGGCATCTGAATTTAGTTTTCATTGATGGAGGGCTATATATTTTCCGTACTCTTTGACCACATCCAGGGCATTTAAGCCAAATTCTTGATCCTCCAAAATTACATGATATTTTCTCAATCTCAATATACTCTATACAATCGATTCTTTTTCCGAACCAATATTTATTGTAATTTATCGATAAATATTCTTTGTCATCTACTTTTTCTATTTCTGCTAAAACCGGATATATCGTAAGACCGTATTTGGAGATAAAACTAATATCCAATGAATCACAGCCTTCGACTAAGGTTCTCACTCTACTTTTTTTTCTGCCAGAACCCATTCCACCCATTGGTAAAACTCCTTTTTCCGAAATCAATAGCATTTTAATATGGCATAAAATTATATTATAGCAAATTTATGTAAAATTTCAATAATATATGAATTTTCATGATTTTGAACGGAATAATCTGATTTGATTTGGATGTGAAATATAGAGGAGCGGTTTGGATTTAAGATGATTCCTTAATTTGAAAGATACACTTTTTTTGAAGGAATCAACTCAGTATTAAAGCAAGTTTGCATTATTTTTTAATTCGGTCTATATATTATTTCCTTAAAATAGATTCATTTTTTGACAAGGTATCTATCGCAGATTTGGCCCTTAAAAATCCCTGCTTTGTTGGAGGTATTTGTACCTTGGAAAAGGCAGAGTAATTTCTGACTCTGCCTTAAATCTTAATTATCTAAGATTCTGTATCCTGTAATGGTGTATTTGATATTTTTACTTTTTTGGGGCTATTTTTAAAGGAAAAATTTAAAACCTATAGGAAAGACCAATTAAAGCGTGATAAGTTTCTACTTCGACTTCGTACTTGAATTTTTCTCCTAAAATACGATCTGAGTATTCGGGTTCAACATATGTATATCGAAATTCTATTTGTACTGCTAAGATTTTGTCAACCATCCAAGCAAAACCCAACCGAGTATCTAAACCAATATCAAATGATTCGTCACTAAAATCTTCTGATACGTTTCCAATGAAAGAAATATCATTGACTTCAGCTTCAGAATAAAACAATCCTGGCCCTGCACCACCGTACAATTGAAATTTTCCCATTGGGAAATCAGGATCTCGGAGTATTGGAATTCGCCCCATAACTAAAGTAGAAATTGGTATGAACCATAAATCGCCATCGGCGATATTACCAAAATCAGGGTCTGCACTGAAATACGATCCATCAATAGCTAATCCTAAATAGGGGAACTTATTAAACCAATGACCAACCCTGTATCCAATTGTAAAGGATTTATCGAAATCTTCTTTCATAGAAACACTTGGGCCTGGAGATTTTTGCTTTATATCTCCATCACTTGTCCAAGCTCCACCAAGGTATAAATCCGTAAACCATTCTGCACATACAACTTGAGGCGATATTATTATGAGACAAAATAAAACTATGATGAGTATGCGTTTCATTTGCAGCATTATCATTTATCCTTCCAGATGCATTTTGGCATGACCAATTAATTTAATTCCAAAACTTAAAGCTATTATAATTTTATTTATTTAATAAATGGGCGCCTGTTTCTAAATTTTTCAGTTTTACAATGCCAACAACCAAGTCTTAATGTTCATTGTTTTTTAATACTTGCATAGATTTCAATTTAATATTCGTATTATCGGTATAAAAAAAATATCTTGAACAAAAAAAAATTAATTGTCGGGAAAAACACTTTAACATCGCAGGCAATTAGAGTAACTTATTGGTTTCAAATAGAAAATACTTAAAAAAAATGAAGAAGAGAGGATTATTTATATATAACGAAATTTTTATGATGCGATTCAATGAATCCTTCAGGATTCTGGAACTTGAATGATCTGAATTCAAAATTGCTGAAAAATATAATGGGGAAGCTCTTATGTATTTATTCGCAATTTTAAAGGTTTGGTAGGTATTCTACAAAAAGAAGATATAAAAGAAGTATTAAGAGAAGTAAAAGAAGTAAATAGTAAAATTACTTTACTACTATATTGGTTTTGAGAAGAATTTTATTGAAATAAAAATACATTATTTGTTAACAGTTTAAATACCAATTATTTTTACAACTATGCTGCAATTCCGCAATGACTTCCTTATAAGCAAAAACTTCTTATTGTGTCAGCCGGTTATCTCCAGCATACAATTGATCATCCTGTTTTATGAAGTTAGTTTCACTCAAATTGTGAAATACACTGTATTGTAATGAGAAAAGCATTTCACAAATTGTGTAATAATTTTTGGTAACAATTAAATAATCTATTGAATTCATAAGGTATATAAGATTCTGAAAAACCTTGCATGGTCTTTGCAAGAGTCGATCTCATTGGAAACTTACATTAGAAATTTTGTAGAAGCTATTTTATGGGAAAAGACAATATATGTGTTGTTCAGTGTGCTATTATTTTTTAATTGGAATTGAAACAGGGAGATATAATGTTACAAAAAATCGGTCTTATATTTGCAGTATTCGTTACAGGTTTTATGTTATCAGTGCTCGTAGCATTAGCTTTTGGCATTACCATGTCTTACTCATAAAACCTGATGAAATTTTCAAAAAAAGCTATGGAAAAATTGTTGCTCCCCAAAGGCATACAATTATCATCTATGCAAAGAACCCTTTAATTTTTGAAAAACAGGAATATTCTTTTGAAGAATCAAAATAAGGGAAAGCAAATTGATTCACTCAAATTACTCTTTAAATCGATTTTTATTATCCTTATCAAATAATTCATTTCCAGATAATGGCATGTGATTTTATCTATTCAATGCGATATTATAAAAATACAACTCCAAAATTAATTTTTTAATATTTTACCAAAAATTACCTATTCAATAATTTAAAAAGGAGATTATATGAAAAAGGTTCTATGTTTTAGCTTTTTAATAATCCTGATACCAATAACTACTTTTGCACATTCAGGCAAAGATGCATACCAATCATTAAAGAAAATTCAAATGGAAATCAACACAGGTGTTAATTATAATACTTATAGAGACAGGATTTTTGATGCAAAAGCAGAAGTTGATTTATTTTTAAAAAGTTCTGAATCAAAGAAAAACAAAAAATTAGCAAGAAATTTCAAAAACATCTTAACAACATATGAATCAGCAAGAGATATTTGGAAAATGAAATTTAAGCGATTTGACAATGAAGGAGAGGTTTTTCACGTTAATCTTGAATTTTTCTTATTGGAAATTGAATATAGAAAATATTCTACAATGTATCCTATTTTCAAAGATCCAGAAATAGCAGAAGAAGAATGCAGAATAGAACAAAACGATAAAAGATTTTCTTGTCTTTTTCGTGACATAGCTATACAAATTTTATGGGGTGTTGCGTATAACGATTTAGAAAGACCTTATAAATATCTTACAGCTAAATACAAGAGCAGCATTTTAATTTAAAAAAGAATGTTGTAATTTTAAGTTTACTGAGAAATTTAAAGAGGATCACTTAGGCTTTTATTGTCAAGCATGTTGGGGTGTTCGGTTTTCGCAGGAAGATTATCAAAATATACTTCCAATCGATTTTTATTATTCTTATCAAATAATTCATTACCAGATAACGGCGAACACACGAGTAGCTGCCGCTAAAATCGTATTTGCGTTCGAGCGTCTGGTGAATAGTGGTGCCTTGAATGCCACTGCGCCACCAACGTTCAACCTCATCGGCATGAGGAACGACCAGCGATAAGTTTGATACTGTTTCCGGTTTTGGCTCTAAATATTGGGCCAGTTCACGTTGTCGGGGAGCGGCCCTTTATCAAGCCAGCCACGTTGTTTGGCGACTTGTCTTAACTCGGCAGCCTTGCGTCGGCCCATCAGACCGGCTTTGGCAATGTTGCGGTCGGATTCGCCCAGCCGCATGCGGTAAATTACTTGACGGTACTCATACATCTCGAACCTCCTGTTGCTCATATTATCGCCTCCTGGATGAATTTTTTCCGGGAGACTACATCATTTTTCAGGAAAGTCCGAGACCCTTTTGCCTATCGGGTGGCTCCATTACGCCGATCATCAAGTGACGCCATTAAGGTGAACATCAAGTGGCTCCATTACGCCGATCATCACCTGGCTCCATTAGCCCGATCCCAGGGTGGCTCCATTAGGGCGATCATCGAATGGCTCCATAGTGGCGGTCATCAACAATGTGCTTAAATGATGTATTATTCGTTGATCATTACCGCATTATTGTAGGTTTGTTCTTATGATAGGTAATATCTAATTATTAAAAGAAATTGATTTGTGTGTCAAGTTGATATGGGTATAAATGGTATTTGGAAAGGATCTTTATGGGGAAGGCAATAAAAAAGGCAGAGCCATTTGCTGACTCTGCCTTACATCACTATTCGTATCATATTAATGATTTGATATTTATTTTAGCCAATAACCAACGACAACGCCAACCATACCAAAAGCCCATTTAGTGTAATCCTCAGGGTAACTCCCAAAGAGCATTACAGAACAAATCAAAAGAATGGCCGCTGTTACACCTATTCTGGTTAACATTCTTGCTTTAACATGCCAATCAGACATAACGGTGTAACCACCGATTTAATTCCGAGCCAATTCCACCGGTATAGATCGATACCAAGGGCACGGGTAAAACAATACCATATTATTCCAACTTGAAAAGAGAAGAACTCTATTTAGTTCTTCTAATTCTCTGCGCTTTTCATTTTAATTCCCGCCGCTTTTAGCATTCCGATCATTTTATTCTTGATAACGATCTTATCCAATAAATCCTTTTAATTCGTATTATTTCCTCTTTGTTCGTGTAATCGTTCTATTTTATTATCATTTTCTCTTAAGAGGAGAAGATGGCTATGGAACAAATCCCTTGTGTTTATTGCGGTGGTTTTTTTGATCCAAGTCCAAGGCACAAAAATCAGACCGCCTGTAAGAAAGAAAAATGTCAAAAGGCCAAAAAAGCGGCCTGGCAAAGACATAGGATAAAGACTGATCCTATCTATGCCGCCAACCAGAAAAACAGCCAACAACAATGGGTCAATTCCAATCCGGGCTATTGGAAACATTACCGGGAGAAAAACCCTCAAAAGGCCGAACGGAATCGAATTGGTCAAGCCATGCGCAATCGAAAGGATAGAGCTGCATGTGACGTTACCAAGATGCACCCATTGTTGATTGCAAAGATGGATGCGTCAAAATCTGACAACTTTCAGGTACTTGGTCAGTTTTGGCTGCTTCCTGTGATTGCAAAGATGGACGCGTTAAAAGTCAATATCATTAAGATTCCAATCTGTTACCCTTGATTGCAAAGATGGATTGGTTAGGTCATTGTGCCAAATGCTGATAATCTTGCCGAAAATCACCTAAAAAAAGGGAGGCGGCTATGATTAGAAAAAAAATTATTAACCCCGATCGCATCAGGGGCATTACGGGCGGATTTAGTT
>PVMK01121395.1_pt1 | contig 13876 bp, 22 predicted proteins | sample 1853481 | NCBI WGS metagenome assembly PVMK01 (sample SAMN08533507, study PRJNA380276) | Marine sediment metagenome, whole genome shotgun sequencing project. | reverse complement strand
ACTACTCAGGTGGATAGACTGAAGGTTGAAGGCTTTTAGGGACAAATCATGCGCGATCACACAAAACTTAGGGCATTTGAGCTGGCTGACGAGGTAGCAGTATTGGTTTATCGAGTGACCGCAGGGTTTCCGAGAGAAGAGTTGTATGGTCTAACTTCTCAAATGCGGCGAGCAGCAGTTTCGGTTCCTTCTAACATCGTTGAAGGTTGCGCACGTGACAGTTAGGCAGATTATTTTGTAGGTGAGTAGACTGAAGACTGTTAGATCACTTCAGCCTTCGGTCTTCAGCCTAATAACCTGTTAATCAGCTAAGTTTGTCGAAGCGTTTGGGATTCTTGCGCAACCAGGATTCATCTCTGCTTGAAGCAAAGATTGTCGCAACAGAGAAGGTCTTGAATGGTTTAATTCGAGCGTTGCGAGATGATTGATATACTTCAGCCTTCAGTCTTCAACCTAAATACCTGAGTAGTTACGAACAAAGAACCAAGAACTAAGACCAGCGCCCGCGCTATTTTCAATTTTCAATTTTCAATCTACAATTCCAATGCCTTTGTCAACGTAGTCAAGCCCGTCCCCAAGATCTTCTGGTCATTCTCCCCTATGATGAACGCGTCGCTAGGTGGCATGCTGAAGAACGGGCCAGGTTAGCTGCACAGGGGCAAGTACCACCTTATGTAGATAGCCAGATTGCGGCCATCGCCAAGGTTAACGGCTTGGTTCTGGTGACACGGAATACCTCCGATTTCGAAATGTTTTCCGATTTGAAAGTTCAAAACTGGCATAACTTCATAATGTAACAACGTCCCCCATTACACGATTAACCATTCACGCCTGACACCTGATCCCTGGCCCCTGAGCCCCGAACCATGAACCTTGAACCCCCCAGATCCTGCCCCGTAGGTTCGGCACAATCATGATTGTATTTTATTATAGCTGTGATAGTTTGATTTTAAAGACTTGCATTTTGCAAGTGTCGAGTTTATCCAATTCATTCTTGAAATGAGGTTTTATCATGAGTGAGCGAATATCAGTCGATTCTAAAATTTGCCACGGGCAGGTCTGTATTAAAGGAACAAGAATCCCTGTTCATCAGATTATACGCATGCTGGCAAACGGAGATAAAATAGAGGAACTTCTTGAGGATTATCCTTCCTTAAAAGTAGAAGATATTTATGCATGTCTTGACTATGCCGCATCCTTGGCTGAGGAGCAGATAACTCCAATCGAAATATTAGAAAATGCTGTATGAAAATCTTTGTGGACGAAAACATTCCCTCGATTACGGTTAAACATTTACGTTCAAAGGGATTTGATGTCACAGATATTCGCGGCACTCCGGATCAGGGAATGATAGATGAACTTTTATGGAAGAGGACGCAAAAAGAAAAACGTCTTCTGATTACCACTGACAAGGGATTCACAATCTACCGACATGAAGCCCATTACGGCATTCTAATCATACGACTCAAGCAGCCGACCCGATTAAAAATTCATCAGCATATCATGCAGGCGATAACAAAATATTCGGAGCAAGACTGGCCCGGCTTGTTGGTTGTAATGCGTGATTCAGTCCAAAGCACATGGAGATCCACCTAAATTCTAAATTCTGCGCCATCCTCTTTCAATCTTTCAACCTTTGAACTCGTTTGTACTTTACCGAAACGTGCAACTCGCAACCTGTTTTCACCTTTCACTGTAGTTATGATCCCTACTTGTTGGAATGCAGTGTAAATCCCGCTACCGGGGCCCAGTGAAATTTTTATCCTGTGAAACCATGTACTTTTTTTTGTTTCACCGGGGCACGATAGGGAAGAGCGTAGCTCATTTCATCGGGGCAAAACCAAAGTTTTGATCCATTTTTTTGTATCCCATGTTATCCTCCAGAAGTAGTGAAATTATAAGGATAAAATGGCACAAAACAAGAGGAAAGTCAAGTAAAAACAGCCAATTAAATGACAATTTGCACTATTTTTAAGAAAAATATTATATTCTCCGTGCTCTCTGTGTCTCTGTGGTGAGACAATATTTTAATGCTATTTGAGACCCTTTTTAGGGGTGGTGTTTGACTCATACAGTTGGAAAAAAGTATCTTGACAAATCGATTGCCAATGTATACCTTCTTGGTATACAAAAAAGTACAATACAAAAAGGGAAGGGAAATAGTAAATGGCAAAAACGGCAATGACACACGCAAGACTTACGCCGGAAATAAAAGAAAAGGCTGAGACTATTCTTAAAGAACTGGGAATTTCCATTTCTGCTGCGTATGAAATGTTTTATCGGCAGATTATTGCTCATCAGGGCATTCCATTTGATTTGCGTATTCTAAATAAAGATACGCTTCAGGCAATGAAGGACGCAAGAGACGGCAAGGGGAAAAGATACGATAACGTAGAAAAAATGTTTAAAGATCTGAAAGTTTGATGCTGCCGATTCGTCCGACATCCAGATTTAAAAAAGATTTGAAAAGAGCCGCGAAGCAGAGTCGAAATATAAAAAAACTGCAATGGGTTCTTGAACAGTTGGCCATTCCTGCTCCCTTGCCTTCAAAGCACAAAGACCACAAACTGAAAGGAGATTGGATAGATTTTCGGGAATGCCATATTGAACCTGACTGGCTACTGATTTATACAATATCAGATTTCGAACTTAGACTGGTTCGCCTTGGTACGCATTCTGAATTGTTTGATTGAACGATCAAAAAAGCAGGGGCCTCTTAAGGATCTCAAGCTTTGTATGAAATAATATCTGCTCTCAAAAAATCAGCCATTGTTCTTGATGTTGAAGCCTTGAACTTGTTGACGAGGATTCTGTCAAACTCATCAAGATAAAGGCCGTTCTCAAGGAAAACCGTCTTTTATTTATTACAGAACTGCATACTAAAGATTACCAGAAATACTCATACCATTGCCAAAAAAATGATGGTGATTTAATAGTCAGGTGGGACAATAAACCTCATTGGAAAGATATGAGTACCTATCCGCATCATAAACATGAAAATGATCAAGTTTCTCCTTCGCATAGAGTGACAATTGTTGATGTTCTGGATCATATAGAAAAGAAGATATCAATAACAAAGCGCTTACCGTAAAGTCGAGAGAAGTGGACATATGGAATGTTCATAAGATTTTACTTATTGATTTTCTGATTTTAATTCACAATTCAAGCTTTGACATTGACACCGATTCCTAGAGCTTTCCCCGTCCCGCTTTTCACCATTGACAAATGAGGCAATATAAAATATAATGTAGCCACATTATACAAAACTTTGAGGATTCGTGTTATGGAAACAATTGGCATAAGAGAATTAAAGGATAACCTAAGCCGGTATATGAAGAGGGTGAAAAGCGGAGAGAAAATCATTGTCACAGATCGAAAAAAAGAGATAGCCATTATATTGCCTCTCGAAAAAAAAGCCAAGGAAGAGAAAATATATCAATTGATCCAGCGAGGTGTGGCCACCTGGTCCGGGAGCAAGCCCGAGGGCATGCCGGTCCGGATTATTTCAAGGGGCAAGAGCGTATCCGGCGCTGTTATTGAGGACAGACGATAGAATGATCGTATATCTTGATACTAGCAGCCTGGTGAAATTGTACGTGGAAGAAGATGAATCGTCGAAAGTTGATGCCCTGGTCAGATCTTCAGAAGTTACGGCCACTTCAATCGTTGCTTATGCTGAGGCAAGGGCGGCATTTGCTCGCAGATTTCGAGAGAAAGCATTTACACCGGTCGAACATGATCGCATAAAAACCTTTTTTGATAAAGATTGGAGCAGCTATCTCATCCTGAGTATCACAGGAGATATGATCAGACTGGCAGGTGATCTGGCAGAAAAACATGCTTTAAGGGGTTTTGATTCTATCCATTTAGCCTCAGCCTTAGCACTACATCGGGAATTATCCACTTCCATAATTTTTTCATGCTTTGACGATAATCTTCAGAAAGCATCCGAATGTGAAGACTTAGATTAAGGTTAAGGCCCCCCCAGCTATACTCGTTACAATCTTCAATTGAAACATCCAGGATCAATGAACCAACAACCAGTATCAAGAGCATATTTGCAATCCGCGTTCATCTGCGGAAATCTGTGTCCCAAAAACCCAAAAGTAAACGCATAAAATCATAGATGTCCCCTTGTACGTCGTGCCCCTTTTCATTGACAACTATGAAGAAATTTGGGATATTTTAGAGAAACGCAGTTAAGTAGCAACGTCTCCCATTATGTTTATAAAAGGAGGATTAAATGAGTAATACCAGTGTTAATGAAGTGATTAATGAATTTGACCAGCTGCCTTCTGCAGATAAGGAATACGTTGCGGAGATAATAAGAAAACAAGTAATTGAGTTGAAGCGAGGGAAGCTTGCGCAGAGAGCTCATGACGCTAAGAAAAATTTTAGTAAGGGGCTTGTCAAAAGCGGTGACATAAAGGAATTGTTGGAGGACCTCGAAAGTGATTAAAGCCGCATGGGATCAAGGGTTCAAAAGGTCTTACAAAAAGCGAGTAAAAAATAATGCAAGACTAAAAAAGAAATTTTGGGGGAAAATGGAAAGTTTTCTGGAAAATCCATTTCTTCCACAACTAAGAACCCACAAACTCAGCGGTTAGCTCGCTGGGCTATGGGCTTTCAGTATCGACGATGATTGTAGGATCGTTTTTGAGTTCATTGATGAAGATCAAGTACTCCTGATTGACGTGGGCAGTCATGACGAAGTTTACTAAACATTAAAACTTTGACACCGATTCACTTGGTAAATAACCAGAACAGATAGCTGCCCCGCTGTGTTCCGCCTGTCTTGTTGAACCGGGCACCCTCTGGGTGTTCAACCGGGATAGCTCCGGGAGATGGTACTGGGGCGTATTTAACCGGGGCGACAATCAACAATCCAGAGGCAATCATCAATCCCTATGATTGACTTTCAGTTTGTTTGTGTATATACTAAAAATATATACAATAAGGAGAGGTAACAAAATGGAAACAGCAAAATTGTTTCAGAATGGCAATTCTCAAGCAGTAAGACTACCCAAGGCATTTAGAATTCCTGGTAATGAGGTGAAAATATTCAAAAAAGGCAACCAGGTTATACTGGAACCCATAGAAACAACATGGGACTCGTTGTTCGAATCTCTCAGTGAATTTCCGGAAGATTTTATGAAAGACGGACGTAATCAGCCTACCATGCAGAAGAGGCAGTCTTTTTGATGCACTATCTGCTTGATACCAATATTTGCATATACCTCATTAAAAAACGCCCATCGGAGGTTCTTGAGCAATTCAGGCAACATTCACCGCAGGATGTAGCAATCTCCACAATCACCCTGTTCGAACTTGAATATGGGGTCGAAAAAAGCGAATACCGGCAACGTTCCAAGGATGCCCTTGCCAAATTTCTTCTGCCATTGAACCTTATTAATATGGATCGTTCCTCTGCTATAGAAGCCGCCACTATTCGCGCACAACTTGAAAAGAAAGGAATGCCGATTGGTCCTTATGATATACTTATAGCAGGTTTGGCCAGATCACGGGACATGACATTGGTGACCAATAATACCAAAGAATTTGAAAGAATTGTTGGTCTACATCTGGAAAACTGGGTTGAATAACATCCCTATTGGAGCCCACAGGGTCACAAGGCCCCGTTGAAATATCGGGACCAAGAACAAAGGCAACTACTCAGGTGGATAGACTGAAGGTTGAAGGCTTTTAGGGACAAATCATGCGCGATCACACAAAACTTAGGGCATTTGAGCTGGCTGACGAGGTAGCAGTATTGGTTTATCGAGTGACCGCAGGGTTTCCGAGAGAAGAGTTGTATGGTCTAACTTCTCAAATGCGGCGAGCAGCGGTTTGGATTGATATACTTCAGCCTTCAGTCTTCAACCTAAATACCTGAGTAGTTACGAACAAAGAACCAAGAACTAAGACCAGCGCCCGCGCTATTTTCAATTTTCAATTTTCAATCTACAATTCCAATGCCTTTGTCAACGTAGTCAAGCCCGTCCCCAAGATCTTCTGGTCATTCTCCCCTATGATGAACGCGCCGCTAGGTGGCATGCTGAAGAACGGGCCAGGTTAGCTGCACAGGGGCAAGTACCACCTTATGTAGATAGCCAGATTGCAGCCATCGCCAAGGTTAACGGCTTGGTTCTGGTGACACGGAATACCTCCGATTTCGAAATGTTTTCCGATTTGAAAGTTCAAAACTGGCATAACTTCATAATGTAACAACGTCCCCCATTACCGTTAGTAAAATTATTCTTGACTTTCCTGTTGCCTATAGGCACACTGTTGCCCAGTTGGACAACAAGGAACAAATAGACAACATGAACTCTGAACAACAAATCATAAAAGAACTGAAACGTTCCCTAAGGCAGCTTCTTCCCCTAAAAGGGCTGGAAGTCGACATAAACTTGGAATCGATGTCAGGCATACCCGGTTCCTCTGATCTTGTCGTTCGAGTTGAGTATGAGGGCCTGAGTTTCCGGTTGATAATTGAAGCAGCGGCCCAGAATAGCCTCCCTGTGTTCAAAAATAAGGTTGTCAAACTCAAGGCCGCAGCCGGCAATCATAACGATGCCGTGCCTGTTCTGGTTGCACGCTATTTGAGTCCCCAGCGGCGGAGCATGTGCCAGGATGAAGGTATCTGTTTCATTGACCTGTCCGGCAATGTCTTCATAAAATATAAGAGCTTCTACGTCGAAAAAATCGGTTTTTCGAATAAATTCCCTGAGGAAAGAAAGGGTAGAAACCCGTTTTCAGATAAAGCGAGCCTCATCCTCCGGGCTATTCTTAAAGGGGGCGAACATCTGTGGGGTGTTCGGGAATTAGCTGAAGCGACCCGTCTCAACCCGGGATACATTTCGCGTATGGCCAGGGAACTTGAAGACCGAAATTATATTACACGGGTAAATTCCAAATTGAAACTCCGAGATCCGGAAGGCATTCTGGACGATTGGGTCAGAAATTATAACCTTAGAAAAAATAGAAAATCCGGTTATTTTTTTATGGCCGCAAATTCTGCTGAGATTTTGGAGAGACTTCGCAGTTTAGAACTTCCCGATAGCATTGATTACGCCCTCAGTGTCCAGGCCGGCGCCAATCTGGTTGCCCCGTATGCCGTCTTCCAAGAAGTTCATATTTATGTCGGTAACGAAAAGGCCCTCGCTTATTTTAAAAAACAGTTGAAGCTTAACAAAGCCGAACAAGGGGCAAATCTTGTCTTGATGCGCCCCTATTACAACATTCCGTTTTTTACGACAGTCGGATAGTAAAAAAGCTCCGGGTTGTATCGGACGTTCAGCTTTACCTGGATCTGCATGGATACCCCATCAGGGGGCTGGAGCAGGCGGAGCATTTATTTAATAAGAAACTTAAGAACATCTTTGCAAAGTCGGGCTCGTCATGAATGACCCGTTTATCTCTGGATTTCTCAAAACTCTCCGAATACTCAAAGATTACCTTTCGGTGATTGTGATCGGCGGGGGCTGGGCGCCGTTCATTTATTACCGCTATCTCCTGGGAGATAAAGCGCATGAGCCTATACGTACCCGGGACATTGATTTTATGGTGCAGACTCAGGTTCCGGTAATCGGTTCAAAGACGGTCGATCAATTACTGGTAGAGGAAGGCTTTGAAGCAATCTTCAAAAGCAGAGATATACCCCCTCTTATTCATTACGAGGGAAACATCGACGGGTTAGATGTCGAAATCGAATTCCTAACCGAGCAAAAAGGTTCGAGGCCTGACCTTGTTTTGAAAGTCCAAAATGGTCTCCATGCCGAAGCTCTCAGGTTCATATCCATTGTAATTGAAAACGTGATTGAAGTGACAATTGATGATACTGTTTCTTGGGAGACATGTCTGCCTTGAAAGTCAAGGTTCCAACTCCTTCGGCATACATATTTCATAAGAGCTTAGTCTTTACGCGCCGTATAGACCGTAAAAAAATGGCCAAGGATCTTTATTATATTTTTGATGTCGTAACCGGATGTAGCCGGATAAAACCAGATATTATGGTCGGGTTTGAAGATCTCTCCCAAAAGTACCCAGCCTGGTTCCAAACATTCGTCAAAAACCTTAGCCTTTATTTTGAATTTCCAAGTTCCGAAGGTGTTCTGTGGGTGGCAGAGCAGCGTCCATCATCTGCTTTTCCAGGGCTGAATGAGGATCAGTTCAAACGCTACGTCTTTATCACATTCGAGGAATTTATCCAGAATCTCAGCGTCGCAATTCAATCCATACCCCTCACTCTTTAAGTCTGTGCATTCACATCGTCTTTAGCCTATACGCTCTGCCCCATGCGCTCTGTGCTTTACCTTTCACGTTTCACGTTTTACTTTTCACAATCTTTGTGATCTGCGCTTTTCCATTCACCCAAAATCCATTTTAGGCATTTTAGTTCAATTTAGGCACTTTAGATCATTTATTTTTCACTATTCAATCGCTTGCGCATACGATCAAGGCCGATGTCGGCTTGATTAATTTGTTCGATCAATTTCGAAAGAAAAGGAATATCAGCGGTTATGATCATGCCGGTATGGTATCCGAACAGGAAGCTCATGAGATGGTGAACCTTGCCGGCCGTCTCCGCCAAGATGTTGAAGAGTGGATTTATGAAAATCACCCGGATTTGATGGAAGAATAGAAACTTATATTTTTACCTACGTCCCGGAGCTCTCCCTAACTTCGTTTACCCTGGTTGCAGCATTTCCTTAAATTGACAAAATCAATTCAAACATTTATCATTATTAAAATCTAAATTAAGCAATTTAGGAGCATATAGATATGGTTAATACAATACAAATGGAAGTCAATCCTGAAGAAATTATTAGGGCCGTTAAAAGAATGAAAAAAAAGGAAAGAGATATCTTTTTGGAGGATCTTCTTGCCTCCGTATCTCCGGAATATCTTGAAAGTATCAGAACAGCCCGTGTTGATTACAAAAATGGACGTGTGAAGAGCCATGATGAGGTATTCGATAGTTGAAATATAAGCTAGTATACACTCAGCGTGCTGTTAAAGATATTCAAAAGCTTGAGCCGAAAGTAAAACAGCGCATAGGCAAGACTCTTTTAAGATATGAGGACAACCCTTTAAATTATAGTGAAAAATTGATTGACCCAAAACTCGGAAATTATAGATTTAGAATCGGAGATTTCAGGGTTATATTCGATATTGAAGGAAAAGATATCGTTGTGTTGCGGGTGGGGCACAGACGAGATATATATAAGAAAGGGTGAATGAACAAAGAATAGAGAGAGCCCAATCTCTATAACAAATTAACCATTCACTATCAACTTTTTACTTTTGCTATGCCTCATGTGCTCAGCGCTTTACTTTCACGGTTTACAGTAGTTTTATCCCTAATTCCTGCTTGCCCCGTGAAATTCTGCAATGCAGACCCCGAAGGGGATTTCACCGGGGAACCCTGTCTCTGAACCCTGATCCCTAATTTCTATTTCCTAATTTCTAATTCCTAATTCCTGATTCCTAATTCCTGCTCCCATATCTTTGCGCTAAATTAATTTTACAATCTTGATTTTTGAGCCGTTTTCCATTACATAAAGAGACTCATCCGCTTAAAGAAGATTGCGGAGCAACTCAATAAAAACATCCATTTTTACATGTGTTTTCAGAAGGTTGTGAGAAGAATCGCATGTAATTGTGAAAGCGGAGCTGTACATGTTCTGCATCAACGTCCCCTATGACCCATAGGCGAATATCTGGCATAACTTCATAATGTAACAACGTCCCGGAAACCGAACTGCATCAGGGTCCCAAAGATCCCCTTGACCTAAGCCCCAATTTATCTTATAATTTTGACATCATTGATTTCCATTTGTCTTTTTCCAAAAAGTAGTTTTAACGTGATAAAAAAATAAATTAAAAGGGAATACTATGGCTGTTCCATTACAAGCAAAAACATATCCCCACATTGGATCTGACCCTGAAATCGCCGATGGAAAACCTATAATTGTTGGGACTCGAATTACTGTCAGATGTATTGCTGGATATTATCAAATGGGGATGAGCGCTGACGAAATTCTAACAACTTTGCCCCACTTAACGCCCTCACAGGTCCATTCAGCATTGGCATACTATTTTGACCATCAAGAGGAGGTTGACACGGATCTGGCTGAATCTTCAGATGTGGGGTTCTGGAAATCACAGATTGCGCTGCACCCTAATCAAAAAGCCCCGAACGTATGACGAGTTATTTTTGGACGAAGATGTACATTCAGGGTTGGCACATGCCTTGCGCAAAAGAGGATATGATGCTACTCATGCTCAGGAACTGGATCGGAAAGGACGGTCTGATTTAGATCAGCTTCTATTTGCCATACAGCAAGAACGGTGTCTTTTTACTTTCAATATGAAAGATTTTGTGATCCTCCATAACCAGTATGCAAAAAGCCAACAAGAACACTGGGGGATCATTGTTTCAAAACAACTCCCATTCAGAGAAACGATGTCAAGATTGTTACGCCTGCTTCAGCGTACTCCCAAAGAAACAATGAAGAACCGTTTAGAGTTCTTGTAGATTCTCTTGGCCACTCCAATTACTTCCACACTAAATCGAAAAAAACAGACCGTGAAATCCATTTGACCGGGCCAGGAACCAAGAACAACGAACAAGGAACTAAGAACTGGCGCTTGCGCCTCACCAAAAACCAAGAACTAAGCACCAAGCAACTGGCACAAAGTGCCATGCTCTATGCCCTCTGCTCTCTTGCGCCCTTCGCTTCAAGTCTTGACAAGGTGATCAAGCAGAAATAGAATTAATAATGAACGCGTATTTGATTACGCTCAATTTGGTTTAACGAAAAAATAGGATTTAAAATGACGAAATTAACGCTAGAATATTGGGAAGACGAAGGATGGATGGTAGGTCGAATCGTTGAAGTACCTGGTGTATTCAGCCAAGGAGAAACATTAAACGAGCTTAAAGAAAATATCCAGGATGCCTATAAACTCGTGTTGCAGAGTGAGCAAATTGATTTTATTCCTTCTCAAAAGAATCGTGTTGAATTAGAGCTGTCAATTTGAAACGGAGAGAATTCATTAGGAAATTGATAAAAGAGGGCTGTTTTTTGTGCCGACATGGTTCAAAACACGATCTCTATTTAAATCCGAAAACTGGTAAGAAAGCTCCAATACCAAGGCACCAGGAAATTCGTGATAGTTTATGTGCGTTAATCAGAAACCAACTGGGTCTTCCCAAATAGTAATCACTAGTTTCGTAGCCAGCTTTATAGGTAAACTGGAGTCTTAATTCAACCAACAACAAGCAACTAACAATCCGCGCCATGCTCTATGCCCTCTGCGCCATGCGCTCTGTTTACCCCGTAGCTCCGGAAGATGGTACCGGGGTTCCGATCAGGAAATAAATAAAACCCTTTGCGCCCTTTGTTTACCCCGTAGGTCCGGAAGATCGTACTGGGGCGGCTTTGCGGTTCAAAAATCAAATGTCAATATTTCACCATCGTCCCGTTGATCCGTAGATTGTGCTCAGCACATCTGATTTTAATTCACAATTCAAGCTTTGACACCGATTCTTGACACCGATTCTGAGTTCAGGTGAAGGAGATAAAAAATGAAACAGTTACAGCGTATTACCTTTGACCCGCAAGTCATGGGGGGGAAACCATGTATTCGAGGAAAACGGGTGACTGTCGGTACGATAGTCGGCCTTATTGCCACCGGAGAGACTATTGATGATATTTTAGCAGCATATCCATATCTTGAACGAGAAGATATTATGGAGGCGTTGTCGTATGCTGCTTGGCGATCAGAAGAAAGAGACATTCCCTTAGCAAGTTGATGAAAATTCTCCTTGATATGAACTTGCCACCTGTCTGGGTTGATTTTTTAGAAAACGAAGGTTTTCAGGCTATTCATTGGTCTAATGTCGGCTCCCATGGTGCATCAGACAAAGAGATAATGGCCTGGGCCAAGGCTATGTTGTCTTTACGCATGACTTAGATTTTGGAGCTTTACTCGCCGCTTCCAAAGATGCCGCTCCAAGTGTTATTCAGGTACGGACTCAAAATGTTATGCCAAGCGTTATTGGTTCTATAGTTGTAAATGCAATAAACGAGTTCATGGTTGAAATTCAAAGTGGATCTTTGATCTCCATTGATCTACATAAAACGCGGGTCCGTATTTTGCCTTTTGAATAACATCGAAAGAATTGGTCGAACCATTTTCTCCCGTCCTTATTGTTTTGCAATCTTCAATTTTACCCCGTTAAATTCCGAAGGACAGCTTGACGGGTTAAATTGACGGAGTCAGAGCGGAGCGTATTTAACATCGGAGACACGTATTTAACCGGGCATCAATCTCTTTGTTTTTCAATCTTCAATTTTACCTGCCCCGCCTGTCGGAGCGAAGCGGAGATCCCGATCCTTCGGGGTGGAACGCAGTGGAGATCTCGCTATCGGGGCCCAATGAAATTTTTATCCTGTGAAACCATGTACTTTCTTTTGTTTCACCGGGGTCACATTTTTTTGCGCTCTGCGCTCTCACGAATGTCCCGGCAGTATATGTGCCCAAAAAATGAAATTCCTATACTATTAAATTAGTGCTTGATTATGGCTATAAAGATGGCTATGTTTAGGGATGACTAACATAGTTCCTGTTAAAATGGAGAAATATAATGGAAAAACAGTATTCTATAGCTACGGCCAGAAACAAGCTGACGTCTATAATACATTCGGTTGAAAAGGGTCCGTCGGTTAAGTTGACGCGGCGCGGCCAGCCGGTTGCGGTTTTGCTGTCGATTCAAGAATATGAACGCTTAAGTCAGAAAAAAGAAGGTTTTTGGCGTGCTTTGAAGGCGTTTCGCAAGCTTGCTGAAAAGGAAGGCATCGAAATTTCCAACGCAGATTTCAAGGGGCTAAGGGATTATTCTCCAGGCCGTGAAGTTGACTGGTCTTGATGAAATATCTACTTGACACGAATGTTTTATCAGAAGCTGTTAAAACTACACCCAACAAGCATGTGATGACCATGTTTGAAAAACATCAAGAAGAGATTGTTACGGCTTCACCGGTTTGGCATGAACTTCAGTATGGTTGTCAACGCCTGCCGGTTTCACGAAAGCGTGAGATAATTGAGTCGTATATAGAAGATGTTGTACGGAAAAATATGGTCATTCTCCCCTATGATGAACACGCCGCTAGGTGGCATGCTGAAGAACGGGCCAGGTTAGCTGCACAGGGGCAAGTACCACCTTATGTAGATAGCCAGATTGCGGCCATCGCCAAGGTTAACGGCTTGGTTCTGGTGACACGGAATACCTCCGATTTCGAAATGTTTTCCGATTTGAAAGTTCAAAACTGGCATAACTTCATAATGTAACAACGTCCCCCATTACCGTTAGTAAAATTATTCTTGACTTTCCTGTTGCCTATAGGCACACTGTTGCCCAGTTGGACAACAAGGAACAAATAGACAACATGAACTCTGAACAACAAATCATAAAAGAACTGAAACGTTCCCTAAGGCAGCTTCTTCCCCTAAAAGGGCTGGAACTCGACATAAACTTGGAATCGATGTCAGGCATACCCGGTTCCTCTGATCGTGTCGTTCGAGTTGAGTATGAGGGCCTGAGTTTCCGGTTGATAATTGAAGCAGTGGCCCAGAATAGCCTCCCTGTGTTCAAAAATAAGGTTGTCAAACTCAAGGCCGCAGCCGGTAATCATAACGATGTCGTGCCTGTTCTGGTTGCGCGCTATTTGAGTCCCCAGCGGCGGAGCATGTGCCAGGATGAAGGTATCTGTTTCATGGACCTGTCCGGCAATGTCTTCATAAAATATAAGAGCTTCTACGTCGAAAAAATCGGTTTTTCGAATAAATTCCCTGAGGAAAGAAAGGG
>PVMK01189277.1_pt2 | contig 13877 bp, 12 predicted proteins | sample 1853481 | NCBI WGS metagenome assembly PVMK01 (sample SAMN08533507, study PRJNA380276) | Marine sediment metagenome, whole genome shotgun sequencing project. | reverse complement strand
GTCGCGTTGGTCTGGGAACGGGCGGCCCTCGAGGATCATCCACGACGCGCTGGCCGTAGCGACGGTCTTTCCGTTCGGACTCTTCACCTCGGCGTTGGTGACAGAGAAGGTGCGCCCCTTATGAACGACGCGACCCCGGGAGATCATCTTGCCTCGGTCCGGGGGAGCCGGTCGAACGAAGTTCACGGTCAAGTCCAAGGTGGCGTACGTGGTCCCCTTGGGCAGCGTTGTGTGGAGTGCCATCGCCATGGAATCGTGCGCGATGTTTGCAATTACGCCCCCGTAGACCATGCGGCCCGGGTTGCAGAGCCATTCGCTATTTTCGATCGACATCGCGATGGCGCCCTCGTCTACCTCGACCATCTCGTACCCGAACAAAACGCCGATGGGCGGCGTAGCCTCCCCGGCTTTTAGGGCACGCGCCCACTCGAGCCCGTTCATTTCTTCCCAAACGCTCAGCGCAACGTTGGCCCCCTGCACCGGGCGCAAATAGGGATCGGGAGTGTCGTACGTGGGTGCTTCGATTGCGTTGGCGACAAACGGCTCAGTCTCGAACGGCTTGATGTGCTGAATGAAACACCGGCTGGTGCCGTGGGCGATCAGGCGACCCTCGCCGTCTTCGACGTGCACTTCGGACAGGCCCACGGTGGGAGTTGTGTGGATCAACTTGGCCCTTGCCGCGAGCCTCCCGCTCCAGGGCCCCGCGGGCCTGAGAAAGCTCATCGACAGCTGTGATGTCGTGGTGATGGCCCAAGGCGGCACGCCCGTCAGCACCGCGCAGCCGAGCGAGGCGTCCGCCACGAGCGCCCCGACTCCGCCCGCATAGTGACCCGTGCCACTATGAAGCCACTCGCTTGCCGGAGTGACGTACGTGCAAGTGCCGACGCCAGCTTCGACCGCACGCATGCCAATCAAGCGGCTGACCGGAGGCTCCAGGATTTGTCCCTTGACCCAGGCGCGCATGCGCTCGAGCCCAGACAGTGTGAGCGTCGAAGGGTCGGGGTAGCCGCCGCGCAACGGCTCTTCCCAGACTTGCAAGTAGTCGCTCATGAGGACGACGACCGTACTCCGAGCCTGAGGCGCGTGTAAACCCCGTAGAAAGTGGAAGCTTGCGTGGAAGATGGGCACCGGTCCGAGGCCTGCCTCGCCGACACCCCGCTAGCGGGGTCAATCGTCCTATTTGTTCGGCACCTGCTCGTCGTACAGGTCGCCTACGCCCTGACGCTGGTAGTAGCCCTTGATTACGTCCTCCATCCGCAAGATGCCGTCCACCAGCCATCGCACGGGCCCCACCCACGCGAACGAGACGGCCCCGCAAAACGGAGCCGTCATCGCGATTCGGAGCGGGAAATGAGATTCGAACTCACGACTTCAACCTTGGCAAGGTTGCACTCTACCGCTGAGTTATTCCCGCAAAAGGACGCCTTTGGTAGCTCGGCTGGCTCCGGCCGTCAAGCTCTCGACCAGGGGGGCACCAGGGGCTCGGAGAGGCCGAATCACGGCAGTTTCACGCTTGAAAACAGCGCCCACATCGCGTCGTTGGCGTTGATGCTCATGGTGCTGCCGCCGAGGTCGATGGGGATGTCGTCAGGGCACAGATAGCCGAACCAGCAGTGGCCGGCGTCCTCGGCTGTGCAGAGGGTAACGCTCGCGTCGGCGTCGCATTGATCTGACGTTTCGCAGGTTACGTCGCCTTCTTGGTAGGTGACGCGCGGCTCGTCGGTGCAGCCGTTACGGTCGGCCCAAGCCTGAATCATCTCTGGGACCCCTTCGTAACTGGCGATGGTGTCGTTCGCGCCGTGGAAGTGGATCAGCGGGATGGGTCGTTGCGGGGTGCATGCGGCCGGGTCGAGGGAAAGCTGGCCGGAGGAAGGGGCGACCGCAGCGATGACGTCGGCTGCCTCGCACGCAAGCCGGTGAGACATGCCCCCGCCGTTGGACATGCCAGTCGCGTAGACGCGCTTGAGGTCGATGCAGCCCCGCGCGCCGAGGTCGTCGATCACGGCGCGCGTGAAGGCGACATCATCGACGTCGTCGGTTGCATCCCGGCCGCTGTTCCAAGCGTTGCGGATGCCGTTCGGGTACGCGACGATGTAGCCCTCCTGGTCGGCTCGGTCGTCCATGTGCGACTGTGACCGCTGAGCGTCCCCGGTTTGGGTGAGGCCGTGGAAGTTGAGGATGAGCGGGAGGGGTGCGGTGCCGTCGTAGCTCGGTGGGACGTGAAGCTCGTAGCTCCGAGTGCCCCCCTCGAAGTCGAGATCAACGTGCGTAACGCTCGTATCGAGGCTGCCATTCGAACAACCGAGGCTCCCTTCGGTCGATGAGGTCGACCCAGGGCCGCTACCACAGGAAGCGAGCGCCCCCGCGAAGACCGACAGAGCGTAGGGCACAAGAAGAGACGTTCGATGCTTCATGACGCGGCCATCGTAACAGCAGAGCACTCGAAACTGACCCTTCTGAAAAGGGGTCTGAGCCCTTTTTCTATCATTCGTAGCGCAGGCCTTCGACGGGGAGCATTCGGGCGGCCCACCAGGAGGGGGCGATGGTCGAGACGGTGCAGATGAGAAGTGAGATGCCGATGGTGACGAGGAAGACGGAGGGATCGAGCACGACCGGCAGATGGTCGATGAGGTAGACCTTGGGGTCGAGTGGGAAATGGATCTTGTCCAAGTAGAGAACGAGGCCGCCGCCGACGAGGACGCCCGCCAAGGTTCCGATCACGCCGATGACGACGCCCTGAAGCATGAACACGCCGAGGATGGTCATGTCGGTGGCGCCCATCGCTTTCAAGATCGCGATCTCGCGCTTCTTCTCGATCACGATCATGATCAGGGTGGCAATGACGTTGAAGGCGGCGACGAAAATGATGGTGGCGATGACCAACGTGAGGGCGATCTTCTGCACCGCGAGTGCGGTGAACAGATTGCGGTTGAGCTCCGACCAGTCGAGGGAGTGAAACGCGCCGCCGAGGTCTTGCTCGATTCGGCGGGCGAGTTGCGAGGAGGTGCCCAAATCGTGGACGCGGAGCTCGACCCCAGTCACGTTGTCGCCTTCGTCGAAGAGGCGTTGGGCTTCGAAGAGGTCGGTGTAGACGAGGCCCGAATCGTATTCCTGAAAGCCGGCCTGAAAGACGCCGATGACCCGAAACTCGCGCGAACGGGTCGAAGCCCCGCCGGGCCCCGAAAGGGCCAAGCCGAGTGCTGCCAAGGGCGAGATCAGCCTCACGCGGTCTCCGACTTCCGCACCGAGGTCCTCGGCGAGCGTTTTCCCGACGATGATTCCGGGTAACGCGCCCACCGGCTCCTGCGCCTCCCCTTGGGAAAGACCGGCTTCCCACGCGGGGTCATCCGGCAGCGCCAGTTCATCGTCGTCGAGCCCACCGAGCATCGCTTCGATGTCCCTCGGCTTGGCGACCTTCCCGATGTTGGGTCGCCGCGCCCGCCGCTCAGCCTCGCGTTGCGCCGCCCGGCGCTCGGCTTCCTCTTCCCAGACCGTCTTCCGCAAACCCGTCTCCTCATCGAGCAGGGGACCGCCCTCTTTTCGATCGACTGCGGCTTCGTTGTCGTCGCCGTCTTTAACCCTTTTTGCTGGTTTGTTGTCTCTTAGGTTGCGGAGCCATTGCCAGGTGTCGTCGGTTTGGGGCGAGATGGCGGCGGTGGGGGTTGAGCCTGGGCGGCGGAGGTCTTTTAGGTCGCCGGCGACCATTTGATTGGGGAGGTCTAGGACGGTTTGGAGGCCTTCGGGGGTGACGCCTTTGACTAGGACTACGGCTCGGCGTTCGCCCTTGGTGAGCATCATTTCGTTGATCGAGAAGGGGGCGATGCCAGCGACTTCCTCCATCTCGCCGACGGTGGCGAGCACGTCTCGGTAGTCTCGGAACTCTCGACCGTACTTCAAGACGAGGACGTGGGCGTTGACGCCGAGGACCTTGTCGCGGAAGGCCTGTTCAAAGCCGGTCGTGATCGAAAGGACGGCCAAGAGGGCAGCCACCCCTAGAGCGACGCCGATGATCGAGATCAGGGTGATCATCGAGACCGTGGCGCGCTTCTTGGAGCGCAGGTAGCGGACCCCAATCTGAAGGCTGTAACTCACGTCCCCTCCCTTTATCACGCACAAGCGCGCCACGCGAAGCGTGGTGGGCGCAGCCCCGTGGTCGACGCCTGCGTCGACTCCACGGGGCGGGGGAACTTGCCCGGTTGGGACGGACTCACTAGGGTTCGTTAGATGAAGCGGATTTGGGCCTTCGCGATATGCATCGGGCTGGTGGTGGCGTGCCATCAGCAGCCAAACGTGCGCCGCGAAGTGTGGCCCCGGCCGAGCGAGCCGCCGCCGGCCGTGGCCAAGGCGCCCGCGCCACCGCCGAAGGTCCTCGACCCTGTCCTCGTCGAGCTTCCCGAGAAGTCGACGGTCATGCAGGTCCGCAAGCAGCTCGACAAAGACAACCCCGACAGAGCGCGCGAGCTCGCCGAAGCAGCGCTGCCGAGCGCCGGCGCCAACGAGAAAGGCCGTCTCCACTGGCTGGCCGCGAAGGCTGCGCTCGACGAAGGCTACAACAGCATCGCGCTGGCTCACCTCGACACGCTCGGCACGTTCAACCATCCGCTCTCCCGTTGGGCCAAGCTGAAGCGCGCATCCCTTCTCCAGCGCAAGGACCCTGTGACCGCTGCACAGATCGCGGCATCGTTGACCGACAACTGGGCCGGCGGCGACCGCGCGCGATCGATCGAGATGCGCACGGGTGGCACGAGCGAGTCCGGCGCGCACCTCGAAATCCGTCTAGACGGCAAGCCTCCCGCACTGGCGCGTCAACAGAGCGTGCGTCCGCGCATGCAGCAGAACCTCGACAAAGCCGAATCGCTCTACAGCGCGAAACGCTATCGCGAGGCGGAGCGTCTGTTCGGAAAACTGATCAAACACCTCAAGACGGGCACCGTCGTATGGTGCAAGGCCCGCTACAAGCAGGGCCGCGCCCTCCTACAAGCCCGTGAACGAACACGTGGCGCACCGATCATGCGCGACGTCGCCAATAGGTGCGCCCAGCAGATCGACGCCGACACGCGCGCTTGGGCACGGTACTACGCGGCGCGCGCGTACGGCCGAATTGGTCAGTGGGACGAGTCGGTGAGGCAGTACGAAAAGCTCGAAGCAGAAGCGCCAGCCCATAGCCTCGCAGACGATTCGAGCTACCGCGCCGCGTTGGCCGAGCTCGAAAATGGCAAGCCAAAGGCAGCCCTGGTTCGCCTGGCTTCGATTCCGAATCGGTATCCCGAAGGCGACATGTGGCCGCGCGCGTTGTTCAAGCTGGGGTGGGTCCAGCTCCGTGACGGCGATTACAACGGCGCCTACGACCGGTTCGACGAGCTCGTGAGCGTGGCGGAGACGAACGCCAAGAGGGCATCACGGGGCGATCGAATTACTGGCGTGCACGTGCGCTTTTCATGATGGGTCGACGGATCGATGCAGTCGAAGCCTACGAGGAAATCGTCAGGCGTTGGCCGCTTCGCTACTACGCGCAGCAAGCTCTGTGGCGTCTCGGCGAGATCGTGCCGCAACGCACGAAGGCCATTCTCACCGACATGCGCGCTGGCGACGAGCCGACGCGGATGGTGTTTGCTTGGCGTGATGAGTTCGACGATCCGGCCTTCGATCGTATGGTCGAGCTGTTGGCAGTCGACGAAGCGACCTATGCCTCGGCCGAGATGTCGTCTCTGCACATGCTCGGCACAGACGTTGACCCGGAGATGGCCGTCGTCGGCGCCGTGCTCCTGCAGCACGCCGGTGCACAAACGCGATTGAGTCGCGTCATTCGCGCGCACTTCGAGGACTTCGAAGGGCTCCTACCCAAAGGCGAAGGCCGGTTGATCTGGGAGGCCACCTACCCGCAGGCATTCTCACCACTGATCGAAGACGTGGCCGACAACGAAGGCATCCCAGCGTCGTTCATCCGCGCGATCGCACGCGAGGAAAGCTCCTTCGACCCCGAGGTCGTGTCCTGGGCCAAGGCCTACGGGTTGGTTCAACTGATCATGCCCACCGCGAAGCGATTCGCGAGCGAGGTTGGCGAGAAGGCCACGCCGCGCACGCTGAAGAAGCCCGCCGTCAACCTCAAGATCGGCGCGCGCTACATGGCTTGGCTCTGGGACCGCCTCGAGGAGAACCCCGCACTGGTCCCGTCGGCATACAATGCAGGCGAGGGAGCCGTCCGCCGCTGGCTCCAAGAAGACGCCGCGCGCCCCCTCGACGTGTTCATCGAGGAGATTCCCTACGACGAGACACGACGGTACACGCGTCGCGTACTGCAGACCTACGGCGTCTACCAGTGGCTCGCCGACGAGCAGCTCCCGGAGCTCCCGGCCAAGCTCCCGGCAACGAACGGGTCGCAGCGCTTCAGCGCGCTCTAGTAGAACGGGCTACGCAACTACCTTCGGCAAGAGTGCGCCGAACTCGATCGCCTTGTTGATGTCCCCGTCGACGCGAAGCTTGCCTTGCACGAACGCGATCTGCGGGTCGAGGTTTCCGCGCAAGATCTCGGCAAGATGCGCGTCGAGGATCGTCAGCGTCGCGTCTACGGGAGTTCCGTTACCTTGGGTGACGCTTCGGTCGTGCAGGTCGATCGTCCAGCTCTTTTCATCGGCACCCGTAATCCGAAGGTGAAACTTCCCTTCGCCTAGCGAACGGTCGGCTGGCGCCTGCTCCAGCGTCGACTTCATCTGGCTGACGAAGGCGGCTGCCATCTCGGCGACGGCCTGCGCGTGGGCTGCATCGGCCTCGACATCGGGCTCCTGCTGAGAGAGGACGGCCGCCTCGAGCTCATTGGCGGATTCGCGCAGGTTGCGAGTAAACACGTCCAAATCGGGCATGACCGCGGGCGACGACGTAGGGCTGATCGACAAGACGCCGTTGTAGCTGAGCACGGTGATGAGCAGGCCCATCCCGTCGATCAGGGGAGCCATGCCCATGAGCGCCAACAGCTTGTGCCCCGCCATGTACATGTCCATCTGCGGCCCGGGCACGTTGGTGATCACCACATTGAAGACCGGGGCGTGCATCTCGGAGATGCGGAACCGCGAGTAGAGACGAAGCACGCGAGTGGCCAACCCAAAGGGAATGAAATCCCACAGGTCGACGAACGCGCGAGTCGCGCCTGACTTTTCAAACGCCTTTCCACCCTGGGTGTGCTTCTTGATGACGTTGAGACGCTCGACCGGATCGGCGACATCGGTTGCCAAATCGAGCAGCATCCCCGACACTTTGTTTCCCATGTCGCCGTGTTCGTCCTGCCCCCGGGTCGAAACAGGAATCATCCCCAACAAAGGCTTGTCGGGTAGCTCGCCCTTGTCGTCGAGGTAGCGTCGAAGCGCGCCGGCACAGATCGCGAGAACGACGTCGTTCAACGTGCACCCGGCGACCTTGCGAATCGCCTTGACGCGGTCGAGCTCCAGCAAGGCGGTGTTCCAGATCCGCTGGCCGGTGACCGTATGGTTGATCGATGTGTGCGGCGCCGTCATCGGAACCGGAGGGGTTTCAATTCCCTTATCTCGGACTTTCGCTGCCGCGCGAAGCGCGTGCGTAATCTCGCCCGCCACTCTCTTGATCTCGCTCGGCTTCCCCATGATCTTGCGAGCGGTGTGCGAGAGCATCTCGAGCTCGTTCGGTACCGGTGCGACAGTCCTGGGCGGCGGCGGACTGAAGGTCCTTGGCTCCTTGGTCATGTCGAGCAACACGCCCATCATGTCGGTGCCAGAAACGCCATCGATCGCAGCGTGGTGCACCTTGTTGATCAACGCGACCGATCCGGGCGGCACTCGGGGAATATTGTCGAGCCCTTCGACCAACGTCATCTCCCATAACGGCCTAGTGCGATCGAGAGGTACGCTGAAAATTCGGGCTGCAAGCCCACGCAGCTCTTTCCAGCTACCGGGGCTCGGGAGAGCGACGTGCTGCAGGTGCATGTCGAGCTTGAATGCCGGATCTTCCACCCAGTAGGGTTTGCCAATCCCGAACGGCACCATGGCGAGCCGTTGCTTCAGCCGTGGCACGAGATGAATCCGCCAGGCCATCGTCTCGCGAAAGCTTTCGAAGTTCATCGAGCCCTCGAACACCAGGACGCTCCCGACGTGCATCGGTTGGTGGGCGTCTTCGAGGTAGAGGAAGGAGGAATCGAGTCCGGAGAGGGGTTGCATCAGATGAGTAGCCTACACCCGGAGACGGCCTGATCTCCAGCGGTTCTCAAGACTCGTCAAAAGTGCGGTCGAGATCCCTCAAAAGCCGCTTTTGCTCGCGAGACAGTCGTTTGGGCACCTCGACCTCGACCAGGCAGATCAGATCGCCGCGGCCACGTCGGTGGAGGCGCGGAACGCCCCCGCCGCCGACGACCAAGGTCGCGCCAGGTTGGGTGCCGAAGGGAATTTTCACCGTTTGCGTCGCGTCTGCGTCCTCTGCGATCGCGGGCACCTCTACCTTGGCGACGAGGGCGGCCTGCGGATACGTCACCGAAAGGTGGTATACGAGATCGAAGCCTTCTCGCTCGAAGTCCTCGTCGGGCTCGACGTGCACCGTGACGTACAAATCGCCGGCGGGGCCGCCGCGCACGCCATCTTGGCCTCGCCCGCTCAAACGAAGGCTCTGTCCGGTGTCGACACCGCCGGGAATGGTGAGTTTCACGACACGGTCGATGTCGAGGTGCCCGCTGCCCTCGCACTCGTCGCACGCCGTTTTGGCGTGCACGCCGCGTCCTTGACAGGCGGGACACGTGGTGGTCATCACGAAGGCGCCTTGTGCGCGAGCCACTTGGCCGCGGCCTCCACACGTCGCGCAGCTCGCGAGCTCGCCGTCCTTCGCGCCGGTCCCGCTGCATGCTTCGCACGGCGAAGGGTGCGAAAGGTCGATCTCGCGGATCGCGCCGAACGCCGCCTCACGAAGCGACAGGCTCACGTCGGTGCGGATGTCGGCACCACGCGCAGGCCCGTTGGGATCACGGCGCCGTCGTCCGAACCCACCAAAGCCAAAGCCGCCACCGCCGCCGAACAGATCTCCGAAGATGTCTTGGAACTGACTGAACACGTCGCCGATGTCGCCGAACCCCGGCGCGCCGGTGCCGCCCAAACCCGCGTGTCCGAACCGGTCATACATGTCCCGCTTCTGCGGGTCGCTCAGCACGGCGTACGCCTCGGCGCAAATCTTGAACTTGTCCTCCGCCTCGGGGTTGTCGGGGTTGCGATCTGGATGGTACTCGAGCGCCTTCTTGCGGTAGGCCTTCTTGAGCTCGATCACGGTGACTTCGCGGGAGACTTCGAGAACTTCGTAATAATCAGGCTTGGACATCGGGTCTGCTGGGTGATCGGCGCGTGCAACATAAGTATGCTGGCCATTCGGTCAAGCTCCGTGTCTATCCCTGAAGAAACTGGGCGTTTCGGCTCAGCACGTCGCTCACGAGAGCTTCGGGAAGCTCGCCACTGCGCTGGAACGAACGCATGTGGAGAATCGCCTCGCCACCCAGATCGGCCACGGTGCGTCCCCGGATCTCTTGAACGTACTTGCGCGGCTCGAAGGGAACGAGGTTGGAACGCGGCTCGACGTCGATGCGTTCGAGCAAGCCCAGCAACGCGTGAAGCGAGTTCATCTTCATGTATGGGCACGTCGCGCACCCCCCTGCCGTCGAGCAACCCTCGCCACCGGCGACACCCGGCACCACCCCGAGCCCGCTCTGCGCGTCTTGCGCGATGGCTTCACTTGCAACTGGGAAGATGATTTCAGCCGATAGCTCTGGCCCACCCTCGGATACGTAGTCCCGAAGCTTGGCCTGCACCTGTCGGACAATCGGAGTGATCATGCCTGCCTCCGTGCCGAGGATGAATCGTAAGTTGGCCTGGTCGCCATGTGCGATCGCGTGGTCGACCTTGCCCAGGACGAACGCGAGAATGTTCGACGTCGACCCAACGACGCCGTTGCCGTGGCGTTGCGCCTGCAAGGCGAGCTCGAACATCTCGCCAGGTACCTCTAGATGCGCAGTGACGAAAACGTCGGGGTATTTCCCACGAACCAGCTCGACCACCTCACGACCGAACATGTGGTGAACGATGCAAGTGCCTTGCTCGAAGTAGTGAAACCGCGGTAGCAGGGCGCGAACTGAAGCTTGATCGTGCGCTGGGTGCAGGTCGCGAATCTGCGCGTTGGGCATCTCGGCGAGGCTTCGAAACATGTGCGCGAGGTTGTCGCCCATGTACGTGTCAGGCCCGAACCAGATGTGGATGTCGGGGACCTGTGCGGCTGCCTGCAAGACCGTCTGCACGACGTTCGACGACGTGCAGGTGATCGTGGGCACAATCGCATGCGCCTTGGCTTTGGTAACCAGGCTGGTGTTGATGTAGACGACGTGGAGCGACCGCGGGGTCTCCGCTGCGTGCATCAGGTACGCGCCATAGGCAGCGGTCTCGGCTGACTCCGCCAACGAACAGCCAATGGGATCGGCCACCACACGGTATACCGGGACCTCGGCATGCCCCGACGCGTCGAGCATTGCGCGGACGTTCTCGCTCATGAAGTCGACGCCGAGCACCGCGATCGCGCCGACCCCCTGCTCGGCCATCTCAATCGCGCGGTCGGCCATCGCCAGCGAATCCGACACGTGGACGTGCGGCCAATCGCAGGCCGAGAGCACACCTTGCAGCTCTGGGTCCATGTAAAAGTGAGCGACGACGCCGGTGTTCTTTTCACGGAGCAGCGCGCTCAGCCGCGCGACGATCTCGGCGTCCGGCTTCAAGAAGGCGGCCTGGGCCTCAGCGAATGCGCCCTGGGGGACCAAGGCGTCAGCCGTAATTCGTAGCGAGGGAAACACCGGCAGGGTCATCTGCGACCAGCTCCAAAAACCGGAGTATACCTCCTGCCCGGCGCCCCGCATGTCAAGCGAACCCACACAGACCTCGGTCTACGTCCACTTTCCATGGTGCGCGCGCAAGTGTCCGTACTGCGACTTCGCGACCGAGCCAATCCGCGCAAACGCGTTGCCGCACGCAGGGTACGCCGATGCTGTGCTGCGTGAATTGGATGCGCGCGCCGTGGATCTGCAGGGGCGTGAGCTGACGTCGATCTTCTTCGGTGGAGGAACGCCGTCGCTCTGGGGGCCCAACGCGTTGAAGCGAACGCTGCGGGGAATCACCAGCGCATTCGACGTCGTCAGTGACGAGCTCGAGGTCACCGTCGAGTGTAATCCGAGCTCTTTGACGAGGGAGAATGCTGCGCTGCTTTGCGAAGCGGGCGTGGACCGCCTCTCGATCGGTGTTCAGTCGCTTCGAGACACGCACCTGCGGTTTCTCGGACGGTTGCACGACTCGAAACGAGCGGTGGCTGCCCTCGAGGAGGCGATAGACGAGATGCCCCGCGTGAGCGCGGACTTGATGTTCGGCATGCCGGGCCAGACACTGGCCGAGCTCGGCGAAGACATCGCGCGTATTGCGGACACGGGCGTCCAGCACGTGTCCGCGTACGCCCTCACGATCGAGGAAAAAACCATGTTCGGCTCGTTGCACCGCGCGGGCAAGCTCCGAGTGGCCCCTGAAGAGCAGTACGCCGACCTGTTCGAGCATGCCGAACGATGCTTCGCGGATCTCGGCTGGACCCACTACGAGGTGTCGAACTACGCCGCCGAAGGGCAGGAGTCGCGCCACAACCTTCATTACTGGCGAGGCGGTGCGTACGTGGGACTGGGCGCCGCGGCGGTCGGCTGTCTCGACCACGGACCCGGGCGCGCGGAGCGATGGCGGAACGACCCCAACCCACAGCGGTACCTCGAACAGGACACGCTGGAAGCGGAAGTCGAAGAGCTGGGGCCCGAAGAGATCATCCGTGAGGCGCTGATGCTCGGACTTCGAACCATCGAAGGAATGAACCTCGCCGCGACCGAGAAGCGAGCCGGCCGCGACCCGAGGACTGGCCGAGGGCGGGAGGTCGAACGTGCCCTCGAGAGGGGCAACCTCGTGCAGGCCGGAGACTGGTTGCGCGTTCCACAGGACCGCTGGCTGAAACTTGACGGCATTGTGCGAGACTTGTTCTAGAGTGCGGACCGGTGAAGCTCGATTTTGAAGAAGTCTCGGTCGCTGGCCTGGCCAAATCCTACGGACCGACACTCGCGCTGGCCGGCGTAGACCTGAGCTTCAAAGCCGGAACGGTCTCCGTGATCCAGGGCTCGAATGGCTCCGGTAAGTCGACGCTTCTATGGCTCCTCGCGATGCTCGCCTACCCGACGCGAGGAGAGATTCGTTACGGACAGTATGGCGTCGCACGAGCCGACGGCCTCCGAGGCCGCATCGGCTTCGTCGCGCATCAGCTCCAGCTCTACCCGGGGCTCAGTGGACATGAGAACCTCGTGCTCGCCGCCAAGCTGCAGAGCATCGCCTACGCAGAGAAGCGCGCCACCGACCTCTGCGAAGCGCTTGCCCTCGGCGAGTATTGGAACCGCCCGGTCCGCACGTATTCCCGGGGCCAAGCGCAGCGCGTGTCGATTGCCCGCGCCCTGCTCCACGAGCCTCGCCTGCTCTTGATGGACGAGCCGGCGACCGGCCTCGACGAGAAGTCGACCGAGTCAGTGGTCGAGCTGATCGAGCAAGAAAAACGAGAAGGCGCGATCGTGATCGTCGTGACCCATGAAGCAAAGTTTGCGAGCACAGTGGCAGACCGCATTCTTCACATGGACCGCGGTCGCATCGTGGAGCCGGAAGCATGAACACGCTTCGCGCCGCATGGCTGGTCGCCCTCAAAGACCTGCAACTCGAGCTGCGTACCAAAGAGATTCTGACCTCGACCGGTCTCTTTGCGGTCTTGGTCGTCACCCTTGGCTCACTCGCGTTCTACACGGACCCCGTCAGCGCGCCGGACGTCGCCCCGGGCGTACTTTGGATCTCGATCCTGTTCTGCGGGATTCTCCTGATCGGCCGAAGTTGGGCGCTGGAACGCGAGAACGACGCGGTATTCGGGCTGTTGCTAGCGCCGATTCCACGGGCCTCGATCTACATCGGCAAAACATTGAGCGCTCTGATCCTGCTGTTTGTGGTCGAGCTCCTGCTCGTCCCGCTGTGCTTGATCTTCTTCCAGATCGAACCAAGCGGGGTGATGCTGCCGCTCCTCGTGCTGGTCTTCCTCGGCTCGATTGGGTTCGTTGCGACGGCTTCCCTGTTTTCCGCGGTGGGCATCCGCACGCGGGCTCGTGATCTGATGCTGAGCGTGGTGGTGTTCCCCTTGGTAGCTCCGGCCCTCCTCGCATCTGCGGTCGCGACGCGCGAGCTCTTCGGCGGAGCTTCGATGGCCGAGATCGAGAGCTGGATGCGCATCTTGGCCGCCTTCGACCTGCTGTTCGTCAGCTTCGGGGTCTGGATCTCGCGGCATCTCCTCGCGGAGACCTGAACCCTCAGCGATAGGCGCGAATCAGGTCCAGCGCGACGGGGTCCGACCAGTCGAGCGCGCCGTCGAATCGAAAGCGCACCACGCCGTCAGCGTCGATGATCCAAGTCTCGGGAAAGAGGTTGGTACCGAACTGCCCGGTAACTACTTTGCGGTCTGCGTCGAGCAGGCTCGTGATGCGCGAGGAGCGTGGAATGATCGTTTCGACTTCTTCCCAGCTCCGGTCGGTAGAGACTGCAACGACTTCGACATCGCCCCAGTCTTCGATGATCTCGGCCAGCAGCTCGATTGTCGGCATCTCTTGGATGCAGGGCCGGCAGGTGACCGTCCAGAAGTTCATGACGATGACCTTGCCGCGCTGCTCGGACATCTTCCATTCACCGCCGCCTTGCTTCGGAAGCGTGAAGTCGGGCGCGAGACGCGAGGCACCCAAGTAGTGGGGAACGCCGCCTTGGCCGTCCATCAGCTGTTCGAAGCGCGCG
>PVMK01157247.1_pt1 | contig 13877 bp, 14 predicted proteins | sample 1853481 | NCBI WGS metagenome assembly PVMK01 (sample SAMN08533507, study PRJNA380276) | Marine sediment metagenome, whole genome shotgun sequencing project. | reverse complement strand
TCATTGTTCCGATTGCGGGAGAAAACTATATGAAGAGGATCTTGAATCAAAGTAAAACGAAAAACGACACCAGAAAAGTATGATATCTGTATATAAATCGTTGTTATGAATGGTGTTGCTATTGGCAAGATATTCCAAGAAAAAAGCAGGGTTCAATTTTTGTGATATCATATTACCGTATCACAATTACGAGTGAACAAAGGTAGTTGCAAGCTATCACCGGTTGTAAGAATTATTTTTATATAAGTTTCTCTCATTGTATTCCAACCGATGCCAGCACCAATATACGGAATGGATATCACACTATCGCCCGTCCGATGGAATTGAAGATATCACAACAAATTGATATGGATAAAAATGGCTTGATTAGCAAGATTTTCCTAATTTGATTTCGGTTCGAAACCATCAATTTTCAGGAATTTCTGACTTAGGCCCTAAACCTTGAGTTTTTCAAATTACTCTGCCACCCCAACATATTGTGGTCTATGGTTTATTTCCTTTTCTTTTTAAGATTTTTACCTCTTGTGATTTCTTAATCGTATCACAACCTATTGACATTACAGAATATTTCAAATATTGATAAGAAATCAAAGGATTTGGCTCAAGAATAGTTTTGTGCGGTCGTGCTGCGGGTTTTCAAAGAATTCTTTGGGGGTGTTGCCCTCCACGATTTGTCCATAGTCCATAAAAAGAACCCTATGGGCCACACTTTTGGCAAATCCCATTTCATGGGAAACTACGATCATGGTCATGCCTTCTCGGGCAAGATCAATCATGACGTCTAAAACCTCTTTAACCATCTCAGGATCGAGCGCCGATGTGGGTTCATCAAACAGCATCACTTTTGGTGCCATGCAGAGGCTTCGCGCAATGGCAACCCGTTGCTGCTGTCCGCCTGATAACTGCCCGGGATATTTTCTTGCCTGTCGGCAATGTGCACCTTTTCCAGATAATACATGGCGGTCTCTTCGGCCTCTTTTTTGAGCACCTTTCGGGCCCATATGGGGCCAAGGGTTAGATTTTCGACAATGGTAAGATGAGGAAAGAGATTGAAATGTTGGAACACCATGCCGACTTCGGCGCGGATCTTTTCAATATTTTTGATGTTGTTCGTCAACTCGATACCGTCGACGATAATCTGGCCCTGTTGGTGTTCCTCGAGCCGGTTAATGCAACGGATGAGGGTCGATTTTCCAGAGCCTGAGGGACCACAGATGACAATCCGCTCTTTGGTCTTGACGTTCAGATTGATATCGTTCAACACATGAAAATCACCGTACCATTTGTGCATGTTAAGGATTTCGATGATGCTTTCATTTTCAATGACGTCAACCGTCTTTGCTGTATTTTCCGCATTCATGATGAAACTCTCAAATCAATTTCCCGATAATTATGGGTAAAAAGATATGGATTCGGCTGCCTCATATTGTCCCTTACTCATCCCCTGCAGTCCCCCCTGGACAACCTCGGCATTGTACGCTGCGGTAAAGAGAATGATTGTTATGGTCTTTTTTTATAGGTTAGTGCAGATTCAAAATTATGATTTATGACTTAAAACATGCTCTATAAATTGACTTGTCCTGTCCCACTTTGGATTTTTCAGTACTTGATCTGGAGGGCCTATCTCAACGATTTCCCCAACATCCATAAATACTACTCGATCGGCGACCCGGTGGGCAAATTGCGTTTCGTGAGTTACACACATCATGGTCATGCCCGATTCGGCTAAATCAATCATCACATCCAGAACCTCTTTGATCATTTCAGGATCCAGGGCAGATGTCGGCTCGTCAAAAAGCATTATTTTGGGTTCCATGGCCAGTGAGCGAGCAATTGCGACGCGTTGCTGTTGCCCTCCCGATATTTGGCCGGGGTATTTTGATGCTAAATTAGCAACCCCAACCCTGTCCAGCAAGGCCATGGATTGTTCAATGGCTTTGGTTTCGGGTATATTTCTCAACCAAATAGGGCCCAGTGTACAGTTTTTTATTACAGTCAAATGCGGAAACAGGTTGAAACTTTGAAACAGCATGCCAACATTTTCACGTATGATCGTCGAACTTCCTTTGTCATTTCCAATTTCTTGACCGAATATAAAGACAGAGCCTTCCTGGTAAGTTTCCAGATGATTGATGCATCGGATAAAGGTCGATTTTCCTGATCCCGAAGGCCCGCAAATAACAATAATCTCGTTTTCTGAAACTGACATCGAAATGTCTTTAAGAACATGGAATTTACCAAACCATTTGTTAATTCCGTTGACTTCGATGGCGATGTTGCCGGAACTGTTTTTTTCAGATGATTTTTTCACAAATTTATTACTCTACATCAAGGATTTAGCTTTAATTTTTTTTCTAAATGCTGGCTGTATTGCGACATGCCGTAGCAAACAATAAAGAACAAAAAAGAAATGGCTACCAATGGCTCGCTATGAAGGCCATACCAGTTTTTATCGATGGATATGTTTCGGGCCATTAACAGAATATCAAAGAGGCCGATAATGGATACCAGCGTTGTGTCTTTGAACATGCTGATAAAGGATGTTACAATATTTGGAATCATAGCTTTCAATGCCTGGGGCAAAATAACGAGGATCATTGTATACCAATAACCAAGGCCCACCGACTTAGCGGCATCAAATTGGTCCAGGGGGATAGACTGCAAACCACCTCTAACCGTTTCTGCCATGTAAGCACCGGCAAATACGCATACGGCTATGATCACCTGGGCTAATTTATTCAGGTCAATTGTATTTGGAAAAAACAACGGCATCATTGTCACAGACATGAACAAAACAGTGATCATGGGAACCGATCGCACCAATTCGATTACAGCAATTGAAAACCACTTTATAACCGGCATCTTTGACCGCCGGCCCAAGGCGAGCATAATACCTATCGGCAGAGCCATTACAATTGCAAAACCGGAAATGATGACGGTTAAAAATAGACCACCCCACCTATCGAAAGGAACATGTTTGAGGTGGACGCCTTGAAAAATGAACACAGCTAAAAGACTCAATACCAGCAGACATGTCAGTTGACTTAAAAAAGTCGTTTTTTTTCGGGAAACGCGCTCAATTAATGGTTCAAGGTATTGCCCGAGTTGCTGATAGCCTGTGTAGTTCAGAATGATATTGATGTAAACCATCAGCAGGTAGGCCGGTGCCATACAGGCAATGAAGTAGTGCAGGGAGCTCCGATCCCCCCCAAGAAATAGATAACTGGCCAAAAAGGGATACAGAACTACCGCCAGGATACCGATGACAATTTTGTTTTTTACTTTTTTTAATGCAAAGGGTATAAGCCAGATGATGCCGATGCCAAAACTCAGGTTTACTCTCCATTGCAGGTCATTCGGGTAACGGCCATAAATCAAATTGTTAAACCAACTTATGACCCCTGCCCAGCAAGCCCCATCTGGACTTATTTCCAAGCATTCGCGGCGCGTCGACGCAACCCAAACAGCTTTTAAAACAGACCATTCCAAGAAAGGCTTCAGGAGTAGATAAAGTAAGATGAAGACTGCAATAGTCAACAACGTATTCCAGAAACTACCAAACAGGTTTTTCTTTAACCATCCAGTAAAACCATAAGTGACGACTACAGGAGGACGGTTTGGACGGGGTATAAATTCCAGCAGTTCCGCTCTTGGTCTTGTTTGATTACCCAAATTACTTCTCCTGCAACTGAATACGTTTATTATATTGATTCAAAAAGAATGATATCGTCAAGCTGGTAATCATGTAAAATCCCATCACCATCAACACAATTTCGATGGCACGCCCAGTCTGATTGAGGGAGGTCTGCATGAACACCGAGACAAGTTCTGGAAAGCCAATCGCTACTGCCAATGAGGATTCTTTGACAGCTGTAAGCCATTGATTGATCATCGGCGGCAAAATAGCACGCGCTGCTTGCGGAATAATAATGAACCACAGGGTTTTTATCCGGGGAAAACCTATCGCCGATGCGGCTTCAATCTGCCCCGGATGAATCGATTGAATACCGGCACGCACCGTTTCTCCGATCGCTGCGGAACGATAAATCGTCATTGCCACAAATGCAGCGGCAAAGGCTATTGGTATAAAAGACCCGTCTTCAAAGTTAAATCTTTTTAATTTTGGCACGATCCAGTGCAACGGCTTTCCCGTCAATAAGAATACCACCGTTACAATGGTCGGTAATGCAAAAAATATTGGGTAATAATAAGGCAGCCGATTCCCTGTGCGTCTGTGATACGATCGCGACCACTTCAGTAAAATGATAAAACAAATGATCGCTAATACAGCTGTAATAAACGTCCAGAAAAAACCGGGCTCAAAAACCGGCGCTGGAAAATAGAATCCCCGGTTGTTTAAAAAAAACGTATTGAAAAGACTGTAGCTTTGTCTTGGTACGGGAAGGGTGGAAAAAACGACGATAAACCAGAACACGATTTGAATGAGCAGTGGTACATTACGGAAAAACTCAACATACCACCGAGCAAATTGGGCCACCAGAAGGTTTGACGACAGGCGCATGATTCCGATAATAAAGCCAAGCACGGTTGAAAAAGCAACGATGAACGCTGATAATAGTAGCGTGTTGACAATTCCTACCAGATACACACGACCGTATGACATGGAAGGATCATATGGTATAAGCGACCAGCTGACGTCAAACCCCGCTGTAGCATTGATAAAGTCAAACCCGAAGGGGAGCTCCATTTGCCGGAGATTGGCGACAACATTGGAAAAAAGGTAATAACCAATACTAATTGCAACAATAATGACGATAGCCTGTATTACTGTAGCGCGAAAGGAGGTAGTATTAAGCATTTCCTTCTTACTTATTCTGGGTTCTGATGCTCATCACTTACATTATGGGAAAAGTTAAAACAAGGTTTAAAATCAAAATGATGCATGTAGGTCTTTGAACCATTCGGCCAAACATTCAAAGTGCTCTTTACACCCTATTTTAGACAGCATGGCCTGTCCCTTATTCAAAGGGTTGCCGCATCAATGTGCCAGGCCATGCGTTTAACGTGCAAAAAAGACAGAATCTTCAACAGTGTTGATAGGAATCCGTTTTCCTTACTGATCTTTTTTAGCGGAAAGATTTTGAGTAAAGCAAACCGCCGCGAGTCCACAATTCGTTCAGCGTTCCTTTGCGATCAAGGGCCAGCGGAGTGTTTAGTCCAAGGTTGCGATCATATACTTCAGCATAATTTCCGACCTGCTTGATAACCTGATAAGCCCAGTCTGGTTTCAGCCCCAGACCTTTATGAAGATCACCCTCAAGGCCAAGAAAACGTTTGATGATTGGATTTTTTGTGGTTTTGCGGATCTCGTCAATATTCTTGGACGTAATGCCCAGTTCTTCAGCCTCGAGCAATGCAGCAAATGTCCACTTAACTACATTGGCCCAGGCGCTGTCGTTTTGGCGAACTGCAAAAGAGAGCGCTTCTTTTGAAATTGTCTCCGGCAAAACAACATAATCTTTAGGATTATCAGCTGCTGATCGGGCGGCGGCTAAACCGGATCGGTCGTTCGTTATGCAATCACAGTTATTGTTGAAAAAGGCGGCATTCCTCACGGCTGCATCATCAAAAACAACAGGCTTCAAGCCCAGATTGTTTATGCGATTAAAATCCGTAAGATTAAGTTCTGATGAAGTGCCGGTTAAAACGCAGACAGTTGCCCCTTTGAGTTCAAGTGCCGACTTGATACCGAGATCTTTACGAACCATAAAACCCTGTCCATCATAAAAATATGTGTCCAGAAAATCCAGACCCTGGCTGGTATCCCGCGATAATGTCCACGTCATACCTTTTGAAAGGAGGTCACCGGCACCACTCTTGATCGATGTAAAGCTTTGGGCCCATTGTACTGATTTAAATTTTACCTTGTCTTTATCGCCAAATACAGCGGCGGCGACACTGCGACCGATATCGATATCAAAGCCTGACCATTTACCATTTTTATCGACGGTGTAAAAACCGGAAAACGAATTCCCGATGATACAATTCAGATACCCTCGCTTTTTAACCGTATCCAAAGTTGATTCGGCTGCGCTATTTTGACTTTGCAAAAAAAGCAATCCACATATTGTCACAACGGCGATCAATAACATACGGGTTGTTCTTTTCATTGCCTTTCTCCTTTCCAGTTTTATGGAGACATGTGATTGTAAGTGTCTCCTGGGTCATTGATTAAAAAATTCAGGTCAGTTGTCTATCAAGCCAAAAACCAAATCGTCCGGGGTTGTTGTAACCCATTGGCAGCGGAAATGGCGGCAATGAGACGCCCGACCAACTTGCACCTTAATAGCAAACATCTTCATAAAAATCAAACTGATTATTGATCTCGATTTTTTTTGATTTTACCGATACAGCAGATATTATCTGTCTACATAGGTGATCAGATAAGACGTACCTAAATATGTCCCTACACTTATCAACCCTTGGTAATTACACTTTAAATTAGAAATAAAATATTCCTTAAAAGTACGTAATAAATACTTGACATGCTATTTACGTTTAGTATATACTTCTTTTAAATTTAAAACTGAAAGGAGGATAAAATGACTGAACTTGATAACTACGTAGAACTTAAGAGACAATTATTGCAAGCTCAACTCAGAGTTGTTTATCGCTATCAACGAAAAACATTGCCCCATGGACAAAAACTAAAACGTACGTCCAATCTAACTATTGTTGAAGACATACTTCAAAACTCCGAACAACCTCTACACATTTCAAAAATTATCAAGATTGCTCAAAAAAACTATAACGTCAATTTGGAAAGAGACTCTATCGTATCTGCCTTAATAAAAAAGATTAATGCAAGAAAAATTTTCGTCCGCGTTGCTCCGAATACATTCGCGCTTAAAACCAATACAGAAAAAGTTGATCAAGGAGGCGTATTATGAGTTTTGTTCATAAATTGAATGCGTTGCGTAAAGTTCTTGGTATCAATGATCACTTTCAGCGGGAAAAAAATCTCTCTTTTCGAAATCGTGGTATCCTTAATCACGACCTTCTCCGTTTGTGGAAAGAAAAAGAGTATCGCTGATGCCCATAGAAATTTTGTAAAACACACCGGAAAGAATGTTTCCAGAAGCAGCTTCTGGGAACGAATCGCAAATAAAACACTCTTAGATTTCATTGAAAAAGCTGTCCTTAAATTCTCCTTTCATATTCAGGAAAAGGCCCTTTTAAAACTTTCATGGCTTTCTTTATTTGAGGATGTATTTATTTTCGATGCATCTCCTATACGACTGCCTGCCGGGTTATCAAATATATTCCCCGGCAATCGAAAAAATCACAGCCCTGCCTGCTTAAAATTAAGCGCCCTATACAGACTGAGTGTAAGAAGCACAGAATGGATTAAAATTAGCGCCCAAAAGCCACACGATAGCAAGTTTCTTCCAGATTTGAATCAATTAAAGGGGTCTTTGTTTCTATTTGATCTCGGCTACTTCAGTCATACTTTTCTGCATCAACTGTGTGAAATCGGAGTCTGGTTTGTATGCCGTTTAAAAGCAAACTCCGTCCCAATAATAACAAAAGTCGTCAAGGGCGTGGCAAAGCGACACATTGGAAAACCGTTGGACAAAAATGTAAACCTGAGAGGGATTATTGTCGAGGTCTGGGGAAAGTTGAATCTCCCCGGAACAAAATCCCTTGAGGTTCGTCTTATTGGTTTTCGATTTCCTCTCACAAAGAAATACCGATGGTACGTTACAAATATGCCAAGTTCAATGGTATTAACAGAATGGATATACCCTATTTATCGACTAAGATGGCAAATTGAGCTGTTTTTCAAATCCATTAAGTCAATGCTGCATGCTGACCAAATAACATCTGAAAATGAAAATATAGTTCTGGTCACTGCTTATAGCTCAATACTTGCTTCTCTTATTGCAAATTCAATAATAATTGAATATGCTGTTGTTTCTGCCAAGATAGAATTGGAATCGGTTACGGCTCAACGAATAGCACTCGTTTTTTCTCTAATAGCTCATGACTTGGCAAAGTGTATTTTAAAAAAAGTACTTTCTCAAAAAAGCTTTATTGATAATCTGAAAACTTTGCTTCCATTACTCATGTGTCCTAATCGAAAACATAGACCTACGTCATTACAAATAGTAGCAATGTTTGATTCAATATAAAGTGTGTTTTTTATCCGATCACGTATGTATCTGTCTATTTGATGTAATTGCGTTCGATTAAATCATATCCTCGATTCTCACATTTTTGCGTGTCTGTGAGAAACGATCTGAAAAGGATGTCAACAGCACATGCTGAGGTATACTAATATCATTTTGCTTGAAAATATCATTGAGAGCAATTATAAAGAATGGTTCGAAGCGAAGTCATATTACATTTTCAGGCAATGCGATAAAATCAGGGTAAGATAATATTAGGAGATATTAAGGAATGAAAGCAATCGTGCTGGGTATGGGGTTGCAGGGAAAGGCTGTTATTCATGACCTTGAATCAAGCAGCCTGATCACTGGGATTTTTGCCGCTGATATTTTTACAACTGGAAATAGTTTGGCTGAGGCAGATGATTACCTGAAAAAAAGGGGATATTCAAAAACTAAAGCCTTAAAACTTGATGTTTCAAAGGAAAAGGACCTGGCAGGAAAATTTTCCGAAAGAGATATCAACGTAGTTATCTGTATGCTGCCCATTGAGCTGTCACTAACGGCAGCCAGGGCCGCGCTTGATGCCGGCATCCCTTTTATAAGTTCAAACTACACATATGATCTGAGTGTGCTGGATGATCCGGCGAAGAAAAAAAACGGAATTATTCTTCCAGAAATGGGGCTTGATCCCGGGATTGATCTTGTTTTAGGGCGTCTATCCATAGACGAGTTAGATGTGGTCCATGGTATTTACTCCTACGGCGGAGGTATACCGGCACCTGAATGTGCGGACGACAGCCCGATCAAATATAAAATCTCCTGGATTTTTGACCGGGTACTTGACGTTTATGTTCGTGAAGCACGGCTTGTAAAAAACGGCCGGCTGCATATTGTGCCCGGCCATGAAATTTTCAGGGAAGAAAATGTTCATGAAATTGAGTTTCCCGGCCTTGGAGCTGTGGAAGCATATCCCAACGGAGATTCCGAAAGATATGTAAAGATTTTTGGGTTGGGTAAAGAACTGGTGGAAATGGGCCGTTTCGCCCTGAGATGGCCTGGACATTCCCAATTCTGGCGTACCATGGTGGATCTCGGTGTTCTTGACGTAAATCCAATCAAAGTAAATAAGGCTGATATTTCTCCTCGTGCCTTTCTTGCAAACTGCTTGCCCCCCAAACTTCAATATAAAAGTGACGAGCAGGATGTTGCCCTGCTGAGGGTGGAAGCGTGGGGCCTCAAAGAGAACAGAAAGGTGAAGGTCACTTATGATCTGATCGATTATCGGGATCTTGAAACCGGACTTTTTGCCATGAACCGTACCGTAGGATTTACGGCCAGTATTGGTGCCCTGATGGTGCTTACCGGCAAAATTAACCAAGCTGGTGTTCTGTCACCCGTGCGCCATGTTCCTCCGCACGAGTTCATTGATGAGGTAAAAGCGCGCGGGATTCAAATCAATTATAAAATTGAAGAACTACAGTGAGGAAAAAATGAAAAGGGTAGCTGTTCTCGGCGCCGGTTTCGTCACCAAGCCTGCTGTGGATTACTTCATTGACAGGTGCGGATATGAAGTGATTGTTACCTCGCTGAAAAAATCGGAAGCGGAAAAAATTATAGGTGGAAGACCTTCAGGCAAGGCCTTTGCTTTGTCGATTGACCAGATTGACCTTCTCGATCAGCTTGTCAGTGAAGTCGATCTGGTCATGAGTATGATCCCTCCATTAATGCATATTCCGGTCGCTCAAGCGTGCTTAAAACACCGAAAAAATATGGTAACCACATCATATATCAGCTCCGAGATGGAAGCTCTGGATGAATTTTGCCAGGAGCGTGGCATTTTAATTCTAAACGAAATCGGCGAGGATCCCGGGCTGGATAACATGGGCTCCAAACGGCTGATTGATCAAGCTAGGGCAAGCGGGGGGAAAGTAACCAGTGTTTTGTCCTATGGAGCAGGCCTCCCTGCTTTTGAACACAATAACAATCCTATGGGGTACAAATTCTCGTGGAGTCCAAAAGGGGTTATCCTGGCAGCACAAGCACCAGCCGCTTACCTCAAAAATGGGGAAAAAGTGGAAGTTCCCGCCAGGGCTCTGTTTGATCACCACTGGCTTGTTAATCTGGAAGGGGTTGGGTCTTTTGAAACATATCCCAACCGTGACTGCACGCAATATCTTAAAAGTTTCGAATTGACCAACGATGTGTCGTTTTTCAGGGGAATATTACGATACATCGGCTGGTGCAACACGATGAAAGGTCTATCAGATCTTCAGCTGCTCGACACAACCGATGAAATAGATTTTGCAGACACCACCTATGCAGAGTTCACAGCAAAATTAATCGGGGCAGACAGTCCTGAAAATATCCTCCAAAAAACTGCACGCTTTTTCAATATCAGGGATAATTCAGACCTTATCAAAAAACTGAAATGGCTCGGCTTTTTTAATGATCAGAGAATTGATATTATAAAAGGAACAAACGCTGATATTCTCGTTGACATGATGTTGCGTAAAATGTCATACGGCCCACAGGAAAAAGATATGGTGATTATCCATACCGAGGTTTTGGCTGAATATTCGAATCATGAAGAGAAACAGACCTCTACACTACTGGTTAAGGGTGAGCCAGGCGGAGATTCTGCAATGTCGAAGGCTGTTTCTCTACCGGCAGCCATTGCATCAAGGCTGATTATTGAGGGTAAAATCAAAGCAAAAGGCGTACGGCGGCCGACACTCAGGGCGATATATCAGCCTGTGCTGGACGAGATGAGTAGCTTTGGATATCGATTTCAAGATAAAACCATCAAAACTGATAGAACCGTGCCTTAACCGTTAATATATACAAAATAGTGGTACAAAATGCGAAAAACGATAGGTGTACGCAGAGAAGACAAAAATAAATGGGAAAGAAGGACACCTTTGATTCCCGCAGATGTAAATGAGTTATATGAAAGATTCGGAATAACAACCATTGTCCAACCTTCTGATATCCGAATTTTTCCGGACGAAGTATATAAAAACGCCAAAGCCCTGATAGATGAGGGTTTGAGCAATGCCGATATCGTTTTTGGGGTGAAGGAAATCCCAACCCGGTTATTGGAAAAAGGCAAAACATACGTGTTTTTTTCTCATACAGTCAAAGGGCAGCCCTATAACATGGAGATGTTGAAACGGCTCATGGATCTTCAATGCAATCTCATTGATTATGAACGGATGAGCGACCACCGTAATGCCCGCCTAATTACTTTTAGTGTTTATGCTGGTCTGGCCGGCATGATCGAAACGCTTCATGCATTTGGCCGAAAAATGAAAATGCAGGGTTTTCGCACGCCTTTTGAGAGGATTAAGCAAGCATATCAATATAGCTCTGACATCAAGGCCAAAGAAGAAATAAAAGATATAGGCCTGGAGATTTCCAAAACAGGAATCCCGAGTGAAATTCATCCCCTGGCAGTTGGGCTTTCAGGGTACGGCAATGTATCGAAGGGCGCTCAGAATATACTTGATCTTCTACCGGTGAAAACAATCACACCTGATCAGCTCAGGGTAGGATTAAACGGTGCTGATTTGGACAATGCTTACATCTATAAAGCTGTGTTTGAAGAAAAAGATATGGTTCAACCCAGAGAAGGCGAATTTGAACTGCAGGACTATTACGACCACCCTGAAAAGTATGAATCCATATTTGATGATTACCTCTCCGATCTGAACATTCTTGTTAATTGTGTGTACTGGACCGAAAAATACCCGAGGCTTATTACACGTCAAAGACTTAAAGATTATCTGGTCGGGTCGAATAAATCTGGGCTTCAAGTTATCGGTGATATCAGTTGTGATATAAACGGATCGATTGAAATAACGAAGGCGGCCACAAAGCCGGATAACGCCTGTTACACCTATTATGCCGATGAAGATGATTATAAAAATGGGATTCAGGATTCTGGTATCACCATCATGGCCATCGATAATCTGCCATGTGAGTTTCCCAGAGAAGCATCCGCCTCTTTTTCTTCGGAACTAAAAGTATTTGTAAATGACATTGTTTCTGCTGATTTCAAGAAAGATTTTAAAGACCTCAACCTTCCGAATGAGATCAAAAAAGCGGTCATTTTACAGAACGGTGCATTGACACCGGACTATCAATACATGGCAGCTTTTCTCTAAAGTAAATGTGAGTGATTCACATAGATCATTTCAATCGTTTTACTAGAAGTTCTTTTCTGTAGTTTTGCCCTTGTAACCGCTCTTCATTATCATCATTATTCGCTTCAACATCATCCCAGAAAGGAGTTTTATCGCAAACAAGACAATATTTTTCCATCAGACTAAGACCACCAAGAGATCCGTGAAGACGATTCCAATTATAAAAATGCTGCCATTCCTGTAAACAATTCCAACCATGAGACAATATCTTGTGTTCAAAAGATATATCTGAAAAAGAACCAATCTTGTAGTCGGTGATGGAAACCATGAATATTTGAGCCATTTGGATTTTTTTAGATTTCAGATATACATCTTAATAAAAATTCCATTTTTTTAACCAATGAAATTATGGATAAACAGCACAATATATTATATATGCACCAATTCTAAATTTATCAATAAAAATTCAAGACTTCTCCCTTAGACCTTGAAAATTTGAAGATCAAAATATTTAAGGTTTCTGTTCGAAATCATTGCCACAAGGGCTGTATTGTGCTGCTAGCTAATGTAAATTAACAATTTGTGATATGATCAAAATCAAGAAAAGAGGCGCGGCGGTGATATGTAATGGAGATTGCACGAATCCGACCTGTTTTAATTCTTGGGTTACCTCCAATATTCAAATGTCGGGTGAACCTGAGATATCTGCAATAGAATCCAAATATCAAGGGCCTGATTTTTTTGTGATACCATAATACGATATCACAACCTGAGCTAACCTTGTGAGTTCTGCTATATATCTTAAATCTGAAAGCGGCCTTCAGGAGTTGTGATATCATACCATCAGAGTCAACCTTGTTTTACTCCTTTTGATCTTAAATTTCTTGCAACTGCTCTATAGATATCCTCTTTTTTTCAATCGTGCCTTTCTCATATTCATCAATCCAACCCGAACACCCTTCCCAAAATTTTTTGACTTCTTCCACATGATCAGGGTGTCTGCACCATTTATCCAGTCCTTTCCATCCAAAATAATAGCACGTACCGCAATACCGATTATTTTCAGCTTCCACCTGTGATTTTTTAATCCTCTTTTTTATACTTCTGTTTTATAAAACAGCATTTGCCTGTGTAACTATTTTCCAAAGGCCATTTTCCGGCTTGGCTTCCTGCCAGCCGTTGCAGGGCGGCGACACACAATCCTTATTTACAAAATTAATATAAACAATCAGAAAATAAAGATCTTGAACCATATTGTCTGGCCATCGCCTCATAATTAAAAGCGTGCCGGAAATGATCGGTTCCAAGCTTGACATAAACATACCTTTTTGATCCGGTGATCTCATCTTCTTCGAGCTTTTTAGCGACATTATATAAGTGCTTTGCGAATTCACGTACAATATCACATTCTTTTGGCAGAATAATCGATTGGTCCATCACTTCTGAATGGCTGGCATCCAGACTCTCTGTCCTATTACAAGAAACGATAAACTCTTCCTGATTCCATGCATATGAACCCTTTTGATGCTCGTTATAGTAGTTCAGATAAACCCAGGGCTTAAAACGTTCAGCAAACGCTCTGGCATTTCTGGTTTCCGGAAGA
>PVMK01150339.1_pt1 | contig 13877 bp, 10 predicted proteins | sample 1853481 | NCBI WGS metagenome assembly PVMK01 (sample SAMN08533507, study PRJNA380276) | Marine sediment metagenome, whole genome shotgun sequencing project. | reverse complement strand
TATCGGAACGACTGGTACGAATTGATATTAGGTAATATTTTTAGGGTCTATTTTGATGATGGTTTGAAACCAAAATGCATGATACCTGGTACCTTCAATTCGTACCAGTAATAGTAACCTCTATACTTCTGGACCGGCTTTTATTATCATGATTAATGCACACAGCCTGTTGCCAAGTTCCAAGCCGAAGTTGACTATTTCGAACAGGTAGGGCAATAGATGGACCCAGCAGGGCGGCCTGCACATGACTGTGTCCGTTACCGTCATGCCAAGCCAGTTCATGCTCGTATTCTATACCTTGCGGTGCTATCCGGTCTATAGCTCGTTTCAGATCTTCTACTACACCCGGCTCATATTCAATAGTAGTTATAGATCCTGTACTTCCGACTACTGTAGCGCAAAGAGATCCGTTCTTAATTTTAGATTTATTTATTAATCTAGTAAGATCATGAGTAATATCACACATGTCTGGACCTGTCTTTAAGTCAACCTCTATAGAATCGAAAAATATTGATACTGGATTCATTTAATACCTCCTTTCTAATAGTCTGAAATTGTACCAAATAAAAACTGTTTGCATAGTCATAAATATTTTATAAGATCATTATTAGTAACACATTGAAAAAACAGGGGGAAAAGATAAACCTAAAAGTCCAAAAGGAAATGCTTGAAAAAGTTTTAGCGGATAAGGCTGCCAAGAAAATCAGCAACCAGATTAAAAAGATGCTTTCCAACACGACAACCGCGCCAGAACCAGAAGCATTGAGGTGACTATTACCGGGAAATAAAGTAACTTCTCAATAACCTCTGGAGAAAAATTCTGAAGCCCGGCAGAGCCACTTTATATAAAATCGCCTAAGCGAGTTTATTTTTTGTCGGTTTTTTGTTTGAGTTTTTTTTCCAGCTCGGCGAAAAGATCTTTTTGCTTTTTGGCCTGTTTGGCCTGGAAAGACTCAATTTTTTCCGTAAAATCCTTTCTGGAATTCTGGAATTTCTTAAGCTCTCTTCCAGCCCGCTTACTTTGTCGCCTCTGGGGATGTCTTCTATTTTCAAATGGTTCTTAATAAAGAGTCTGGTTCCGTAAGAACCTTCGACTATCTCTATGATTTGCATTTCTTCGAGCTTATTGCATGTGAAATTTCCTTGCTCCAAAGAGAAAGATAGGGTTTGACAAATGTCTTCAATAGAAGGTGGAGTATTTTTTTGGTGGGCCAGAACCCGGATTGCCGCAACGAATAGATGGGCAGTGGAATATAGGTCAGTATTTTGCATAATAACCCTTATAACTTATCTAAGACGAGCCCGGTGCTTGACATAAAACCATTAGCAGAGTAACATTTGTCGCCGATTTGTCAAGTTATACAATCGCGGTCGTGACTTCATAAATCGCAGAGGTGCTGCTTGAAAAATTGTAAATTTCTATATAATATTAATTCATTAAAAAAGGGAGGAAACCATGACTGAAATCGTTGATATCATTGCAAGAGAAATTCTCGATTCAAGAGGCAATCCTACGATTGAGGTGGATGTCATTGTTGCCTGCGGTGCTGTTGGACGGGCTGCAGTCCCTTCTGGTGCTTCCACCGGCAAACGTGAAGCTTTAGAGCTTCGAGACAAACGCTCGAAGCGCTACGGCGGCAAAGGTGTCGAAACTGCTGTAAAAAACGTAAGAGAAAAAATTGCTCCTGCCGTGAAAGGTATGGATGCTGCCGATCAGATGACTTTTGACAAATTTATGATTGACCTGGATGGCTCATCAAACAAGTCAAAACTTGGAGCCAATGCAATTTTAGGGGTTTCAATGGCAGCTGCCAGAGCCGCTTCAGACGCATATGGATTGCCCCTTTACAAATATTTAGGAGGGATAAATGCCAGATGCCTTCCCCTTCCCATGATGAATATTATCAACGGCGGCGCCCATGCCGCCAACAATCTGGACATACAGGAGTTCATGATCATACCCGTTGGCGCTAAGTCAATTAAAGAGGCTGTACAGATGGGAGCGGAAACGTTTCATAGTTTAAAGAAGCTGTTGAAGGAGAAAGGGCTCAATACTGCCGTGGGTGATGAAGGCGGATTTGCACCTGACCTTGAATCCAACGAGGCGGCCATAAAATTTATCATTAACGCAATTAAAACTGCCGGATACAAACCCGGTAGTGATATTGGTATTGGTTTGGATTGCGCTGCCAGTGAGTTTTACAAAAATAAAAAGTATATTCTAGAATCGGAAAACAGAAAGCTTACAGCCGAAAAAATGATCGATTATTATGAGGAATTAATCGATAAATACCCTATCCTTTCTATAGAGGATGGTCTCGCCGAGCAAGATTGGAACGGCTGGGGTTTGATGACCGACCGGCTGGAGGGGTCGATCCAGATCGTTGGCGATGATATCTTTGTTACCAATCCTAAGATATTCGCTAAAGGGATTGAGGAGGGCATAGCAAACTCCATCCTGATCAAACTGAATCAGATCGGAACGGTTACGGAAACATTAGATGCCATAGAAATGGCAAAGCAGTCCGGTTACACAACGGTAATTTCCCACAGATCCGGCGAAACCGAGGATTCATTTATCGCCGATTTTGTGGTCGGTGTAAACGGTGGCCAGATAAAGACGGGCTCCATGTCACGCAGCGACCGCGTTGCCAAATACAACCAGCTCATCAGAATTGAAGAGGAGCTCGGCAAGGGCGCTATGTTTGCCGAGGAGATATTGTAACTCAACACTTATAAACTGGAAGTCCGAATCACTAATTTCAATTCAAATGATGGAATGTTTCAAAATAAATAAAAAGGTCAGTTTTTTATTGTTTCTGGTTAACGTTGTATGGTTTATTGGTCAGGCTGATGCCTATGTACTCCAGGGGCCCCATCTGCTGGAGTTAATGACACAAAATTTAGGTAAATCAAAAAGACTTTTGATTACTCAAAAACTTATCCTTTATTATGATAGCCTTCAAGGCGGCCTGGAGTTTGATGAAACCTTAAAGTACATTTTTCCGGAAACGTTCCGTTCGGACATTATTTCTGAAAACGTTCAAAGGATTCATCTGTTGTCAAAGGGTGAAGCCTTAACGGTTATCGACGGGAAGGCTGTTGCTGCATCTGAAACCATCTATAGCCGTTATAAGGATATTTTTCTTTACAATTCCAGAGTACTGCTGGAAGAAAAATTGTTCCTCCATGGAGTGGACGTAGATGTTTCAAGTCTGGGACGTTTTCAAGGCCAACCCGTCTATGTAGTGGGGGCGCAATATCCGGATGAAACGGTTCCTCAGCTATGGCTGACTAAAGATACATTCAGACCCTTACGCTGGATAATAATCGGCAAAACTGCCGAAAACAGTGAAGACGCTCTGGAAGTTCGCTACCTTGATTGGCTGCCATTGAATAAGAGGTGGTATCCGATGCGGATTGAATTTTACCGCGATGACATTTTGGTGCGCGAAATTAAGGTCCAAAACATCGACACGAAACCAATTTTTCCTGTAGATCTTTTTGATATTGATCATCTTAAATCAATCTATCTGCCGGATGCCTCTAAAAGAGCGGAGCAGGGTGCTGAAAAGGACCTGAATGAGGTTCAAAAGACGATTGAAGAGTTCAAAAAAATATACGAATAAAATCGCTGGCGTCGTAAAAAGTCCCATCTACTGCGTTGTAGTATTTTTTCAGACACTCGGCATACTACGTGTATAGCCTCGTCCCTGAAAAAAATACTACGCCTTTTTATCCCGCCGTGGTTTGGCGGGGGTATATGAACCTTTTTACCTTGGCTCGGCGTCTTGTCGGGTCGAAGCCGGAGGCGTAGCCTGAAGCTATGCGAAGACGGCTTAGCCATCTAAAGTTGAATTCGCGATTTTATTATTTATACCGAGGTACATATGTCTTCTAATGCCAAATTTATCTTTGTGACGGGCGGCGTACTCTCTTCCCTTGGTAAGGGACTTGCTTCAGCAGCCATTGGATCGCTGCTCGAAAGTCGCGGGCTTACGGTAACGATTCAGAAGCTTGATCCATACATTAATGTTGACCCCGGAACCATGAATCCCTTCCAGCACGGTGAGGTTTATGTATTGGACGACGGTACCGAAACCGATTTGGATCTAGGCCATTACGAGCGCTTCACGCATGCTAAAGTTGGTCGGAACAACAATTTTACCACCGGGAAAATATACCATTCCGTTATCAGCAAAGAGCGCCGGGGAGACTATCTGGGAGGGACGGTCCAGGTGATTCCGCATATTACCGATGAGATTAAAAACAACATTAAGCTTGTAGCCGATGGCGTCGATGTAGTTATTGTGGAAATCGGCGGAACCATCGGCGATATAGAAAGTTTGCCCTTTCTGGAAGCAATCCGGCAATTTAAGGCTGATGCGGGCAAGGATAATGTTTTGTATATCCATCTTACGCTGGTCCCCTATATTGCCACTGCAGGTGAGGTTAAGACAAAGCCGACGCAGCACAGTGTCAAAGAGCTTCGCAGCATTGGTATTCAGCCGGATATCCTTCTTTGCAGGACCGACCGCTACCTGTCGAAAGATATCAAATCCAAAATAGCCCTATTTTGCGATGTCAGCGTGGATGCGGTGATTACGGCCAAAGATGTGGAGTGTATCTACGAGGTCCCGCTGGTGTTTCACAAGGAGGGGCTCGACAAAAAGATTATAGAACTCCTCAATATTTGGACAAGGGCGCCTGTACTCGAAGATTGGGAACAGCTTGTCCAAAGTGTGAAAGCACTCAAACATTCCGTTAACATCGCCATGGTTGGAAAGTACGTCAACTTGACAGACTCTTATAAAAGTTTAAATGAAGCATTAAACCATGGCGGTATTGCCAACGATTCTAAGGTGAATCTTACCTTCGTTGATTCAGAAACAATCGACGATAAAAGTTGCAGTCAGCTGCTTGTAGATGCGGACGGCATACTTGTACCGGGCGGGTTCGGAGCACGCGGCGTTGAAGGAAAAATTTGTGCCGCAAAATATGCCAGAATAAACAAGGTTCCATTTTTTGGCATATGCCTTGGAATGCAAATCGCAGTTGCCGAATACGCACGCAACGTTGCCGATATGCCCGGTGCTCACAGTCAGGAGTTTGATGTTGATACGCCTTATCCGGTTATATATTTAATGGTTGAGTGGTATGATGATAAAACCGGAAGCATTCAAAGGCGGGATGTCAGTTCAGACAAGGGCGGCACCATGCGCCTGGGCGCCTATCCATGTATTATAAAAAAAGAAACGCTTGCCCACCAGGCTTATGGTGTTGCAGAGATTTCAGAACGACATCGCCACAGGTATGAGTTCAACAATGCTTATAAAGAGGTGCTCGAAGAGAAAGGGCTTGTTGTCAGCGGTATTTCGCCCAACGGCGAGCTGGTAGAAATGATCGAAGTAAAAGACCATCCCTGGTTTTTAGGCTGTCAGTTCCATCCGGAATTTAAATCCCGGCCCATGGATCCCCATCCGCTGTTCATAGAGTTTATCCGGGCGTCACTGGAGCATGCAGCAACTCGCACGTAATTCACGTCTCGAAAATTCTAAAGGGTGCAGATATTCTTCTCTCCCAAAACCATTGAATTTCTTAGACAGGATAACAGGCCCGCCCTGGCCTCCGGCTCGTAGAGACATGAGCCTACGCCTCGGAGAGCGCGACTCGTTCGTATATATTGATCGAGCCTATACATTAAAACTTAACTTTTTGAGTATAGAGTATTGGTGATCGGTCTGGGCCAGGGATAAACAAGATCATTTTTTTCCTGTTTTTATAATATCAAGTCAATCCTGTAATCCTGTCCAAAATATTTCTCATTTTCCGGGAGATGAGAGTAACTGCACCCCTTTCAAAGGTCTCGATTCAATATATGCTCAAATGCATCCTTTATGGCCGCAAATTCATCATCCTGTATGGTTCTTAAATCCATGATAAAAACGTCTTCTTCAATCCTGCCGATAATGGGGCGGACGTTTTCGCGCAGGTGTCTTTCCATGGCGTTTGGCGAGATTCCTTTAATCTTGATTCCCACACCTTTACTGGGAAGGTTTAACAGCGGAAGGGCGCCGCCGCCGGCCGTTGAGGTGATGTTGACAAGCTGAATTTTCAGGCGGCTGTCGCCGATGTTCTCTAAAACGGAGACAAGCTGTTTAGCTTTGGTTTCGATATAACCAAAAGAAAATGTTAACATGCGCAAAGTCGGAATGGAATCAATAGCCTTGTCCGGGTCTCTATAGTGGCGCAGGGTGAGTTCCAGGGCGGCCAGGGTCAGCTTGTCGATACGAAGAGCCCGGGTCATGGGATTGGTTTTGATTTTATTTAGTATTTCCTGTTTACCGACGATGATCCCCGCCTGAGGCCCACCAAGGAGCTTATCCCCGCTGAAGGTTATCAGATCGGCGCCTGCTGCCACAGATTCCTGCACGGTGGGCTCTTTTATCAGGCCATATTTGGAAAAATCGATAAACGTTCCACTGCCGAGATCCTCCATGACCGCAACCTTATATTTTTCCCCCAGGTCAACCAATTCCTTCAAAGAGACTTCCGCTGTAAAACCGACCACGCTGTAATTGCTGGTATGGACCTTTAGCAGCAGGCCGGTATCATTTTCAACAGCGTTTTCGTAGTCTCTGAGGTGGGTGCGGTTGGTGGTGCCGACTTCCTTTAAGATCCCGCCGCTTTTGGCCATTACATCAGGGATTCTGAATGATCCGCCGATTTCGATAAGTTCACCCCTGGAGACAATCACTTTTTTGCCCTTGGCGACGGTGTCCAAACAAAGCAAGACCGCTCCGGCATTGTTGTTTACCACCATAGCGCTTTCAGCACCGCTTACTTCACATAAAATATCTTCAACAATGCTGTACCTGGATCCGCGAACTCCTTTTGACATATCAAATTCAAGATTGGAATAACGGCTTGCAATGGTCAACATATTTTCGATGGCATCGACAGGCAGCAGAGAGCGCCCGAGGTTGGTATGTACAACCACGCCGGTGGCATTAATGAGTTGCCGCAGGTTGGGCCTGACAGCCGCATGCACGCTGTTTTTTACGTTTTCAAGGAATACGGCATCGGCCAGGTCGCTTCCGGTTACGTTCGGGTCGCCGTCAAGAATGCCTTTGCGAAAGTTTTCAACAGCAGAGCGGATACAACGCACCAGAACAGACTTGGGAATATTTTCAAAAAAAGGGTCCGGCTTTGCCAGTTCAAGCACATGGTCTACGCCGGGAAGCATTCTAAGCAGGGCCTGCTGTTCTTCATTTTCATTCATTTTTTTATCGAATCCAGCGTGGTTATCAATGGTTTTAAAATTTGAATTTATCCCGCTGCTTGTTGGAGCGAAGCGGAAATCCCGTCTCTCGGGGCGGCGCGGGATAAATTCAAATAAAAAAGATAAATACCTTATTAATGAACACATATCATTTTAAAGTCAATTATATCAATAGATTTATTTATTCCTGAAAAACATGGTCTTTGGATCAGGTTTTTCAGGAATAAATAAAAAGACTTTATGGATATTAAAATATGGGATATATGAAGCTTCGTGAGGTTATAGATGAAACAAGCCAAAGATTATATCATTTTCCCGCTGGATGTACCGTCTTTAGAGTCGGCAAAGCAATATGTTGAAATGCTTTCAGAATCGGTGGGTATGTTCAAGGTCGGCCTTGAACTTTTTATCCGGTCAGGACCTGAAATCATCAAGTTTATCAAAGCATCCGGTGCTGCCGGCGTATTTCTTGATCTGAAGCTTCATGATATCCCGGCAACGATTTCGCGGGCCATGGAAAGCGTTGCCGGTTTGGGAGTGGCTTTTGCAACAGTGCATTGTGGAGAGTCCCAAAGGATGCTGGAAGCTGCGGTTGCCGGCAGCGGCGGGAAAGTCGGCGTTTTAGGAGTTACGGTACTTACAAGTGTAGCCAGTAAAGAGATTGCTGCGGCCGGATTTGTGGAAGAATTTTCTGCTGACATATCAAAGCTGGTGTTGAAAAGGGCCGCTATGGCCAAAGCAGCCGGCTGCAAAGGGGTTGTCTGCTCCGGTCTGGAAGTGAAAATGATCAAGAAAGCTTTAGGCAAAGACTTTGTGGCCGTAACCCCAGGGATACGGCCTGCTTGGGACGGTATGTCGCAAGATGATCAGCAACGCATTACCACACCGGCGCAGGCTGTTAAAAACGGATCGGATTATCTGGTGATAGGGCGGCCCATCAGGGATGCAAAGACCCCACGGGATACTGCCAATCGCATTGCCGAAGAGATTAAAGCAGCTCTGTAGATGAACTGCACAATTTGTTTAGTCCTGAAAAACCTGGTCCTTTGTGCCATGTGAGAGATATTTGGCCCAACCTTGGAGTTTCGCGTCTAAAATCACAAATTCCAAGCACCCCGCCAAAAAGACGGCGGGCAGGCAAATTACAAATAAATAACAAATCACAAGCACCCCGCCAAAAAGACGGCGGGCAAGCAAATTTCAAATAAATCACAAATTCCAAGTCTCCCGCCAAAAAGACGGCGGACAGGCAAATTCCAAACAAGGGCTAAAACTATTTTTTTATTCTTTTGTTTGTTATTGGTATTTTGTTATTTGGGATTTCCCCTTTTGGGTATTGTTATTTGTTATTTGGAATTTAATTTACTCTACGTATAGTGTCTGGCCCGGATATATTGTGCTTCTGGTTGTCAGGCGATTGATACGCAGGAAGCGTTTCAGGGACATTTTATGTCTCTGGGCGATATGAAAAGAACTGTCTCCACGTTTGACCGCGTAAGTCTTTAAGGTCTCGCCGGAGGTACTTTCACCCTTGAACCCGGGAATCTTTAAAACCTGACCGATGGAAAGATTTGTAGTCGTCAAATGGTTGAGCCCCTGAATTTTTTTGGTAGTTGTGCCATACCGGTTGGCTATTATCCAGAGTGAGTCACCGCTCTTTACAGTATGAACTGCCGGGTGTCCGGGCAAGGGTTTGTCGTCTTTTTTAGATATGTAGACGACGGTACCTTTCCGCGGTATTTTTAGCTTCTTGCCGGCAACGATAAAGTGTCGTTTGCGAATATTGTTGGCCCGCGCGATGCTTGTAACACTGGTGCGGTATTTTTCGGCAATAGTTGAAAGGCTCTCACCGCGTTTAACACGGTGATAGACATAGGCACGCTGGGGCGGATGGGATACGGGGATCTTGACCAGTTGCGCCAATAGCGCTTCACCTTTGCCCGGTGGAATCCTCAAAGGGTACTCTTCCGGGGGCAGTATGTTGTAACGGAGTTCGGGGTTCAGCCCCTTTAGTATTTTTTCAGTTATGCCGGTTTCTTTGGCAACATCCCGCAAGTGAACCTGTTTGGATACCGATACGACTTCATATTCCCAGGGCGGGTCGAATTCTAATGAATCGAAACCGTATTTCTCAAGATTTTTGACGATGTGCAGTGTGGCCAAGTATCTGGGGACATACCTTGCGGTTTCCGAAGGAAGACGCTCATATAAGTCCCAGAAGTTGTCAAGATAATTGATGTTCTGGTTCCGGATGACTCGCAGGACCTGGCCTTCCCCACAGTTATAACCTGCCAGAACAGTGGACCAGTCACCGAAAATTTGATGCAATTCCTTTAAATAAGCGATGGCGGCATGGGTTGCTTTAACCGGATCAATGCGTTCGTCGATGAATTGATTGCGTTTAAGGCCGAACTTGTATCCGGTTGAGGGAATAAATTGCCATAGACCAAGGGCGCGAGCTCTTGAAAGTGCATTAACCTTGAACCCGCTCTCGATCAGCGGCAGCCAGGACAATTCAACCGGAAGACCGGCTTCTTTCAGAGCTGAAACGATCATGGGGCGATATATGCCGGAGCGTTTATACGATGCGATGAAAAAACTTTTCTCATTTTTTTTGGTAAAGCGGTCGATTTCGGACTGGACGTGTTTATTCATCACCATAGGAATGGCGTTATGGTTTCCATTGACGACAATATTGCGGGATGCGTAAATCTCAAGGATACGTTTTGAGATCATAAAACGCAGATCTTCTTTCTGCTGGATTAGCTTGGGGTCGTCAAGCGTATCGATTTCCACGATTAAAGAGTATGCCAGATCCAGGGTTTCCAGGGCGTTTTCAAGCTCTCCTTTTTGCCATAAATCCTGGGCTACACGGCAGAAATCGAGCGCTTCATCCAGGACGGTCTGGATTGATTTTGCTTGATCAGCAAGCCCTTTTGTATTGTCGGCTGACTTTCCAATATCATTTTCTTCGGAAACAGCGCTGTTGTCTGCTTCCAGAGGAGCACCAGACTGTAAGGGCTGCTTGTTTTGGGACCCGGTTTCTGCGGATGATCCCGTTACGGGCGTAACGCTGTTTTCAGACTGTACATTATTATCATCCCAGGCTACGGGTGTTTTATATAAAAACTGTAAGGACTGCACGCATCCGTTCGACAGTAACAGCAGCATAACCGGCAGAAAAAGAATAGGTATCCGTTTCAAATCAGTTTCCTTTCAAAAACAGATTGACTATAATAGGCAAAAAGGGTTTAGAAATACAGTCTTTAATTGTTATGAAGCCTTTTATCACAGGATATTGTATTTGTCAATTGCAGAGTATACCATATACAGGTATTGCTGCGTTGTCCATTAGTTAGTTTCCATCCATAATTGAACAAAAACCCTCATTTATGGATAGACACTATAATTAATTAAAAATGTTTACTCCTAAACATGCATGATTCATGCCGAAATAATGTGGCCTTGGAATTAACAGTAATTAAATATAAATACAAATGGTTGATGGGCTTTTAAGCCATTAAAAATATGAGGATGTGATTTTTGATCGAGCTAGATGACAAAATCGTGACGCTTGGAAGGACTGGTAAGTTGGAATGTCTGGTTGTTAGCGGCACAGCTGCATGTTATAAAATCGCGTCGCGATTTTATAAAAGGATAAAACAATAAAAAGAGGCGATATCATACAAAAAAAGGGGAAAGTTGGGTATATTTTGAAATATTTAGGTATAATTGATAAAAATAAAGGTTGATATTTATTTTAAAGGAAGTTAAGTACAGGGGTTATATCTAAGGGGAAGACCTGTTTATAAATCACAAATATTATAATAACATAACTTTAAGGAGTGCTGCCAGAGTAGCTCAGTTGGTAGAGCACCTCACTTGTAATGAGGATGTCGCGGGTTCAACTCCTGTCTCTGGCTCCAGATTGCTATATATCATACTGGTGGGGTTCCCGAGTGGTCAAAGGGAACAGACTGTAAATCTGTCGGCGAAGCCTTCGGAGGTTCAAATCCTCCCCCCACCACCAGCCTCAAAGTAAGTCGTATGTAGGAGATTTCGGTTTGTATATCGGGATCGATTATAACTACATGGCTTCCTGCATGACTCTTACTGCGCTTTTTGAGGAAAAATGTTATCTCTTTAATATGGTTTTTAAAGAATTACTATAGGTTAATACTCTTGGAAAAAGTCAAAAAAGCGATTTTTTTTTACGGGAGTGGTTTGTGTTTGGTGTTTAGTGTTTGGCCCTTTAACAAGCTAGTATATCAATATATTTTAAACAAAACACAAAATATTGAACACCAAACAACTGATGAATTCGACTTTTTACGAATTCATCAGAGGTTGGTTTGCGCGGGAGTAGCTCAGTTGGTAGAGCTTCAGCCTTCCAAGCTGAATGTCGCGAGTTCGAATCTCGTCTCCCGCTCCAAACTCAGTATTCACAGCCTTAAAGGTTTTCAAGCCGTTTGATTTAATTTTTCGCGTTGGGGAGGTAGAATTTCCCGGGTGTTTACTTTGCCCACGTAGCTCAGTCGGTAGAGCGCTTCCTTGGTAAGGAAGAGGTTCACCGGTTCGATTCCGGTCGTGGGCTCCATTCCATTATTATAGGCAGGCGGCCTTGAACGTAGCGGTGTTGAGCCGCCTGATAGAGGTTGAACAAGGATTCTCGACTTAAAAAATTAAATTAATAAAACAGGGAGGAGGAAGATGGCGAAGGCAAAGTTTGAGAGGACCAAGCCGCATGTTAATGTGGGTACGATTGGTCACATAGATCATGGCAAGACGACCTTGACGGCAGCGATCACCAAGCATATGGGCCTCAAGGGTATGGCGGACTATGTTCCTTTTGATGAGATAGACAAGGCCCCGGAAGAGAAGGAGCGTGGCATTACCATAGCGACGGCCCATGTTGAGTATGAGACATCGGCTCGTCATTATGCTCATGTTGACTGTCCGGGTCATGCGGATTACATCAAGAACATGATTACGGGAGCTGCTCAGATGGACGGCGCCATATTGGTGGTGGGTGCCGATGACGGTCCCATGCCTCAGACCCGTGAGCACATTTTATTGGCGCGTCAGGTAGGAGTTCCGCATATTGTTGTCTTTTTGAACAAGTGCGATATGGTGGATGATGAGGAGCTTATCGAGTTAGTGGAGTTGGAGCTTCGGGAGTTGTTGGACAAGTATGAGTTTCCCGGAGATGACACGCCGATCGTTCGCGGGAGTGCCTTGAAGGCTTTGGAGAGTGATGATGCTGACAGTGCGGAGGCTGCTTGTATTTTTGAGTTAATGGATGCGATTGATTCGTATTTTCCGGAGCCGAAGCGTGATATAGACAAGCCGTTTTTGCTGCCGATAGAGGATGTTTTCAGCATATCGGGTCGTGGTACGGTGGTGACTGGTCGTGTTGAGCGCGGTATGATTCATATTGGTGACAATATCGAGATTGTTGGTATTCGTGAGACGACCAAGACGGTTTGTACGGGAGTTGAGATGTTCCGTAAGATTTTGGATGAGGGTCAGGCGGGCGATAATGTAGGTGTATTGCTGCGCGGCACCAAGCGTGATGAAGTTGAACGCGGTCAGGTGGTGGCGGTTCCGGGTTCGATTCAACCTCATACCAAGTTTAAGGCCGAGGTATATATATTGAGCAAGGAGGAGGGTGGTCGCCACACGCCGTTTTTCAGCGGTTATCGGCCGCAGTTTTATTTTCGTACGACGGATGTTACCGGGAATTTGATGCTTCCGGAAGGCGTGGAGATGATCATGCCCGGCGACAATGTGACGATTACAGGTGAGCTTATAACGCCGATCGCGATGGAAAAAGAGCTCAGGTTTGCCATCAGGGAAGGCGGCCGGACCGTCGGCGCCGGCGTGGTCAGCGAAATTATCGAATAACGGCGAAGGAGTTTTCTGGTGAGAATAATTGTTACCCTTGCATGCGGCGAATGCAAAAGGAGAAACTACACAACGACCAAGAATAAACGCACAACGCCGGACAAGTTGGAATTCAGCAAGTATTGCAGATTTTGTAGAAAACATACTTTGCACAGAGAAACCAAATAGAAGAAATGATACAGGCCAGTAGCTCCAACGGTAGAGCGTCGGACTCCAAATCCGAGTGTTGGGGGTTCGAATCCCTCCTGGCCTGCCAAATAAAAAAGAGCAACCCCGGCAATTGACATAAACCAAGAAATTTCTTTGATGGTTTCATTTGGATTTGACCATTTTGGGAGCACAATGGCACGGCTACAAAGAAAAAAAACTGTAAGCACCAGAAAAAATAAGAAAAAAAAAGCCATAGCAGCTGCATCACCACAAGTAAAAAATGCTGGCGCTGCCACGCAGATGGCGCTGCCGGGGGCAGCAGCCAAGGAGTCTAAAAAAAGACAAGTTCTACCACCAAATAAGGATGTAGCTAAAACTCGCAAGGAACCGGGGAAGATTAAAAGCTACCTGGATACAAGTATCCAGTTTCTCAGAGAAGTTAAGGTGGAACTCAAAAAGGTTACATGGCCTACGCGTAAGCAGACTCTGGGTTCCACTGTCGTTGTGATTATCCTGGTTATGATCATATCGATTTTCTTAG
>PVMK01116725.1_pt1 | contig 13878 bp, 15 predicted proteins | sample 1853481 | NCBI WGS metagenome assembly PVMK01 (sample SAMN08533507, study PRJNA380276) | Marine sediment metagenome, whole genome shotgun sequencing project. | reverse complement strand
CCCTATCTAGACGGCATCGCAATGTGCCAAAGTGGGGTTGTAAAACATCCACTTAACGATAGGAGAAGTCCGAATGAATATTACAACGATTGGTATCGATTTGGCGAAGACTAGTTTCAGCCTGGTAGGAACAAACAAGCACGGCAAGGTCGTGCTGCGGAAAACACTGAGCCGGAAAAAGTTACTGCCTTTCATCGCGCAATGTCCTCCTTGCATGATCGGTCTCGAAGCCTGCAGCGGCGCACACTACTGGGCCCGTGAGTTTGACAAGCTGGGCCACGAAGTCAAAATTATTGCCGTCAAGTTCATCGAACCATACCGTAAAGGCAGCAACAATGACAACAACGATGCTGAGGCAATCTGTGAAGTCGTTCGACGTCCGAATATCTGGTATGTGCCGGGGAAGACGGCGGACCAACAGGCGTCACTTTGCGTGCACCGGGTGCGCCAGGGCGTGGTGGGCGAGCGCACCCGCTGGATCAATCGGGTACGTGGGTTGTTATCGGAGTTTGGGATCGTGATACCGAAAGGCCGTTATGCGGCCCAGGCCGCGATACCCGTCATCCTGACGGACGGGGACAATGGATTGCCGGAGTTGGCGAGACAGATGATCCATGACCTGTGGCTCAGCATCCAACAGGCGAATGAACAGGTGCTGGGTTACGACCGGGCGCTCTCGCAGCTGGCACGCGAGGATGAAACCGCGAAGCGGTTACTGACCATCCCGGGTGTGGGCGAGCAGACCGCCACCGGCGTGGTAGCAAGTGTGCCGGATCCGCGGTTGTTCACGAATAGTCGTCAATTCGCCGCCTGGCTGGGTTTGGTACCGAGACAATATACGACGGGCGGAAAGATACGGCTGGGGCGAATCACCAAACGTGGGGATAAATATCTGCGTATGTGCCTGGTGCATGGTGCCAGGGCGGTCGTCGCTAAACTCGGCGACAAACAGGATCACGTGAGTTGCTGGGTTCGGGATTTAATACAACGACGCGGTTATTTGCGAGCCGTAGTGGCGCTGGCGGCACGTAATGCGAGGTTGATCTGGACCTTGATGGTAAAGCGGGAAAACTACCGCGCCATCGAACTCTGATCGTTGACGAATTGAAGTAAGGAGGTACCCACCGAGTCTGCGAAGACGGTAGATGACAATCCGGTCAGACCGAGGAAATCGAAGCCTGTTGATGCGGGAGATCGAAAAGATCGTCTAACGAATGAGGCCGTTTCCAACGAATACTCATCTTGGTCCGGGCAACGAAAGCCCACTCAGTAGACCGAATGTAGAGTTGCAGTCTTATACCACGAGTCATACACCGGCTTCGCTTCACAGTAGGGGGAGTCCATGTAGCTTCGCATCAGCGGCCCAGCTTTGCTGGGCCCGGCTGCATGCGTTTGTTAGGGCTTTGGTCTCTCTATATAAATAATTCATAATGCTACCGGTCGTTAGTTTAAATGTCGGGTTTATATCAAACCCAGCACTCTTAATTCCTTTCGCGGTCCACTTGTTGCAAGTATTAAATATGTAGAATTTACCCACCCCTTTATAGAACTGGCTATCCCCGTAGATTCCATGTTTAAGCTCTATAATCTTGCTTTTACTTGAACTCTGAAAACTACCTGCAATAAATCGAATTAACGACGAAGAGTTTCGATCTCCCAAGCACAAAAATTGAATCTTACTATAAGGAAAGGATTCGTATGGTGATTTAGGTATTGCAACTACATGCACAACAGATTCGGTGGGCAGAAAAATCGTCCTCAATGTTAAGCCTGTCGTGATTTCTTCAGTTTGATAGAAATCTTTATCTCCCCATCCAATTTCCAAATATTGACTATTACTAAAACGTGCGCTTAATTCAGGAATCGCCGCCAACAGGTCTGCAGTGGGAACAACGATTCCTGTATGCCAGCCATGACTAACGACGAAAACCGTATATTCTTTTGAACTTTCGGGATCGGTGTCTGATTCTACGATAAAAGGCTTAGTTGAACATGCGCCTAAGTGCATGGATAAAACTATTATAGTTATTTCCCTTAACATAGTTTCTTTAAATTTTGTAATAAGCCCTAACAGTTATATCTACAGACTCTTGGCTAATAGCGATAGGCGGAGTCTGAAAACACCTGAACCCAGGGATTATACTACCAGTTTTCGTATGACTGCATTGTGCCGGAAGCCGAAGTTAGCCCTGAAATTTTGAGCGTCTGCTAACAGGAAAGCTGACCTTCAGAAATCATTGATCAGGGGCAGCAATCCCTCTCTGTCAGGATAGTTGTCGCCTGGATTCGTTTAATTATTTTATTAATATACAGGGTTAAACTGAAAAGGGTAGCGAGGTAATTTTAGCTGGTTTTTAAGAATGTGGCATATTTACTTCTTTCTTCGTGGTGACTAAATTAATATCTATGTAAGGTCGCCGGATCGCAAGTTTGGTAACGTCTAAGAAGCTTCGATACTGTGGAAATTTTACTAACAGAAATTTTATAATAATGCGTAATTCACACATGTATTTTACTGTTCTATCTTTTGTTTTACTAACTAGCGGCTATGTCACATCAGTACTTGCTGACGAAAGCGAACCTATGCTTGATAAAAATTTGTTTTCAATTGGTGCTGGCATTTCTGATAATTCTGTTAGTGGATCTTCTGATGAAACCGGGTTCCAGTTTATTGCTGCTTACGACTTAAATCAGGTTAATGTGATGGAGGGAGTAAATAGTTCGGTAGAATTTGGTTTTATGGATTATGGTTTTTCAAACGATAGTACCGGAATCTGGGCAAATTATGTGGTTGATGGGTTGATAAGCGGTCAATTTGGCTGGTTGGCGCGCTTAGGCTTAGATATTGGTGATGATAGTGGCCTGATGATAGGCGCGGGTGTGAGTTATTCCACAAATGAAAAAATCGAACTTCGTTTCGAGTATGTTGCTCGTGATGAGGTAGATTCTCTGCAATTCAATTTCCTTTATCATCTATAACAAGCTGCCATAAAGCCCCGCACCTTTAGTTCTGCAGGCAGTGGCATGATACTTTCGAAGGTGACCAGGGGTCGCAGTAGACGAGAGAATGCAGCCCTATTCGGTCGTATAAAAAAGAGAGATGGAACCTCTCCATTGTGCCGGAAGCGGTACTTAATTTAGGAAATCTGAACGGCAGCTAACGAGAAAGCTGACCTCCAGATCTAAAGATTCAGGGGCGGCAAAGTGCCCTGAGCGGAATTTTCGACTGGTATCAATAACGCAGTTCAACCAGAACTGAGTGGTGATCATTTGGCTAACAACGTTTCTTTTGCCAGATTAATCTTTGCCGCGAGATAACCAGATCCGCCACGGTCCGGATGTAGTTTTTGCATCAGCCGCCGATGTGCTTCGATAATCTCCTCTTCGCTGGCATCTGATGATATTCCTAATATTTGCAGCGCCTCTTCGCGCGACACCTCGTCCGATCCGTTGGATGGCGGATGTTGCCCGTGTGCACCAGCCTGTTGTCGCCATTTGTCCTCATACACCCGGTCGAGATACGCCTGTAGCAAGGCAACGGACTCTTCATCATCCTGACATTCGCGCAACAGTTGCAGCAACTCTTCAAGATTCAGTTGCTTGAGGGCCCGGTCCTTGAACTGTCCTTCTAAAACCTCTCCATTGATGTCACCTGAATCGTGTGCCAGGGTCATGCGTATATATCTACTTTGCACGGAAGATGTTTGTCCGCCACTCGGTTCTGCCGCTGATTGTGCAGCGCCTTTACCAGCCAGCACACGTTTGAGGAGCGGAACACTGCTGAGCAAAGTAAGAATGGTTCGTATAAATGGTAGCATTGCGGCAAATACCGCTGTCAGCCAATGTGCCCGACCAGTGGCAACCATCAGTAACAGTCCTATCGCTAGCAGGATCGCTATCCATTGCCAGTAAACATTGCGGGGTTGGCGAAATAACCAACGAATAAATATGATCAATACAGCCGCAACGCCAACTAAAAGTAACACCCGTATCATGGGTCAGTCCGTGCTCAACTGGCGCGTTAGTTTCCGCACAGCCTCGCTTCGATCTTTACTGAAGTCTTGCAATGCAGACTGACCGCCAGCCGCATAGACGGCAACGGCTCTCAACAGGTCGCTCAATTGTCCGGCGCTTGTGGCGTCGAAGGAACAATATGCACCACGAGTTAACCGCGCGATCTGCTTAAACGCCCGTTGTGCCATAGGCTCTGCTCCTTCATGAAACATAAAAGCGGGTACACCGAGCATTCCCAACTCACCCGCAACCTGGCACAACTGGTCTACGTCTTCTTCCATGCAGTCGCCGACAAACACGAGTGCCTGAACTTTCTTTTGTTTTGTCTGCTTTATCGCTTGATTCAGTACTTTTTCAATCTGCGTATGACCACCCTGGCAAGACACTCTTGCCATGCGTTTTAGTAACTCATCCGAAGAAGACAGCCACTGACTGGCTTGAAATTCTCCAAATCCACGGTAGTAGCAAAGCTGAATATCCAAACCGCCGAGAGCAACTGTTTCCTTGAACATCTCACCCTGAATATGACAGGCCCGGTCCCAGGCGGGCTCTCGACTGGCAGTTGCGTCCATCGCAAATATCAAACGCCCGCTCTCTCCAGCAGTTTTGGTAACCGGGGCTGAACTGACTTTTTCTAGAAACGCGTCAATTGCGGCCTTGCTCGATTTTTGAGGAATCTTTTTATCAGCGCCTGTCATGGAATCCGTCTTTGAATTGTGTCCGACCACCTATTTTAATTTAACAAACCCGCGATTCCCGGATCGCAGCAATCCCGAGCAATAACGGACGTCTAATCATATGACGTTTCCCCATTTTTTAACCTGTTCCGCAGTCTATGACATTGGCCGCTCCGTGGCGAATTTAAGAAAACCTAGCCACTGTGCCGGTTTTTATTATGAGTGGCCGTTATTGGCAGCTGTTCTCTGACCTACAATGAGCAATTTTGAGCGCCTGCAATGGAAAAAATAGACCCTCAAATGTGATAAATTAGCGGCGGGAAGCAACCCGAAGTAGGTGTTAACATTACCCACAACGAGTGGTTTTCCGACTGCATGCGATTATTAGTCTGCGTTGCGATACGGTGCGTATCCATAATACTTAGGTCGATCATCTAGTCGCACATGTAGCCACGCGACACCACCTCCTGCAGTACTCAACCAAACCGGCCTCGGGCCGAGTCTACGGTGCATCGCAGCACCTACCAACTCCCACAGCGAATGTTGCTGCGATTCAGGTGAATGTCGTAAAAAAGCCGCAAGGTGCCCATAGTCCGACAGCGGATCATCAGGACATGGCACGACCATGATGGCATCCCTACCAAGGTTGGAAAACTCAACTACCCCTCCCGGGACCATATCGATGAAGTGCTCAGCGAATGCTGCTGGATCTGGATCGCTTGCGAGATCGGGGCTATTCAACAACACGAACTCAAAAGGATGGTTTGCGGTCGCTGTCGTGATCGGTGGCGTTTCCCATCGGAACGCGGAAAATGGCGAACCCACCAGCAAGTCAATGAAAAATAATCGAAAGCTCGCATCGTTCTGCCACTGATGTATTACATCTGCATACGACACTGGCGACGAGCCTATGTCGATGGCTAACTTAATAACGCGTCCATTGGACAACTGTGTGGTTCGTGAAGTCCACATGTACCCTCCGCCGCCTAACGCCTAGCATTAGCGGCCCAGGTTTGCTGGGCCCGACTGTATAAGCTTGTTAAGTGAGTTACTTGGATTCAACTGATTCCACCTTATCAATATCATCCACCCACTTTTGCACTGACCGATGCCAGTACTGAATTTTAGGTTTTAGCAGATTTCTTTGCACGGCCGTTCCCAGGCGAAGGTTGAATGTTTTTGGGCCTGGATTAGAGTTGGTCGCATAAAGTGGTGATGCGCAATCGGGGCAAAATAACTGGTGACTCTCTATTCCATCTTCAGAAATTTTCTTTATATATGTTTTGGGATGCCCTGAGAGCAAATTAAAATTATCTTCAGCTACCGGTACTGCCCATCGAAAAGGAGAGCCCGATATTGATTGGCATTCTGTGCAATGACATAAATAGACTGCTTCTCTGTCAATCATTGCGCTATACGTGATTTTACCACAATGACAACTACCGTTAATTTTCATTTGTAGTCTCCTCCGGTTAATTCTGAATATTCTTTACTGGCTTTTGCCTATCTTGCATAACTGCTGAATTATAATGTTTTCGATCTAATTACATATTATTGATTTTTTGCCGGAGGTCGGTTCTGTGCCGAGAGTTGAAGTCAACCTAGAAATTTTGAATGGCGGCTATTGAGAAAGCTGACTTTCAGATATCAACACTCAGCGGTGGCAAAGAGCCCACAAGCGACACTAATAACTGATTATTTTCCTGAGATTCGGTTTAATTTAGGGACCAGTTCTGCAATACCCCTATATCAATCAGATATCCTCTGAACTCTACGACGACTCCTGTCGGCGTAATTTCATGCAGGATAAGTTCGTCAACAATTTGCTGTCCTGCAATCAACGGCCTGCCATCGTCGACGAACACACGGCTCGATCTGGGGTTGCTCGAGTACAGATGACCGGTAAAGGCAACTGACGGTAAATCTCGACGCACGTCGGCTGGTAGTTCGCTGAGACGGGATACCCTGCGGGCAATCACCTCCTCGACACTTTGTGTGGCTAGCGTTTTATTTGCGCGTTCCCAGGGGGCGATATTACCTGGCAATGTATCCGGCTCAATGCGAACTCCCGCAGTATCTTCACCACCCTTAGTCTCGCCTAAATTCCGAGGTGGTGATAATTCCGATTTACCTTCTAGATCAGCGCCTGTTTTGCGGGTTTCGACGAGTGTTCCGCCATTTGACTTCGCGAACGATTCACTGGGCAATACCGTTTTTCTGGCCTGTGAGGGTAAAGTTGGGGAGGAGATATTACCTGCAGTCGCATTCGATGCTGTAATTTCGGTCTCCACGCTCTTTTTTGAAGAGGCTGCCATGGTGGTAACCTCAGCCGACGTGGCCTGATTTTCTGCGGGCGTATTGTCTGATAGAACCACCTGTTGGGTAGACCGCTCAATGGCGTCACTGTTTAATAGCGAAATCCAGCTAAATGGAGATCGGTCGGGCTGCATCCAGATCACTAGCACGATAGCATTCAATAACAAAGCCCCTATAGCCAGGTAAGACAAAATACGCCGCGGTCGCTGTGCGCTACCGATTGGCAATGCCAACGTGCGCGCGCCGGGAACTTCCTGCTGTTGGCGATCGTGCTCCGATTTAGCAATCGCATCGAGAATAAAGGACATCTTAACCCTCTCCCTGATTACTGAGCCGGGGAATTGTTTTGTCGTTAACCGAGTTCAAATGGATTAATGTTTGTCGACCAGCAATGCCGTCGGCGACCAACCCACGACTGCGCTGGAATTCTCTTACCGCCTCGATAACGTCGTCATCATAGACATCTTTTACGCGCAACGAATTGATACCCGCAGTGAGCAGGTTTTTCGCCAACCAGGTCACTTCTGGGCCGCGATCTCCTGGTTTGGATAGAGTAAAACCCTGAGGTGTGGTGCGCCAAAGCAACTGATAGTGGCCTTGCCAGCGCGCTTCCAGATCATGTACCGTCACTGTTTCGATGCCGAAAGTAAACGCCAAGGTTGCCAACTCGTCTTTGAGTGAAAGCAATGTCGCCTGGTATAGCCGGCCTTCATTATCCAGCAATGTTAAGATTGCTGGTCGATCAATACTAGCCAGGGTGCCAAAATTACCGACTCCAGAAAAACAGCGTAACCCCCAGGTAATCGCTTGCACGCAGGGATTCGTAACATCTTCGGCCATCGATTTATCCCATTGTCTGAACAGCGCTGCATAGGCGGATGCGAGCGTATTGTCTTCTGCAGACACTGCACCAGGCCACTCCGGTAATACGGGCACCAGTTCATCTAGTACGGGCACCAATTCATCTAGTACGGGCACCAATTCATCGTGCTTTTGGACTATTACATCAAGCTTCGCCACCCTGGACTGCTCGGGGTCTCCGATCATCGATGAGCTAGTATCAGTATCTGCCGGTAGTTCCATCGCCTGCTGTGGTAGCAGCATGGATATTTCCTTTCCATTGATATAGAGCAACGCCGCCATGGCTGCCGCACCGACTAGCAATGAGGATGCTACGATGGATCCCTGTAAAAACCGCCGCTGTCGATGTGATCGGCCTTGAACTTCCCTGGCTGCCTTTTTAAAGATTGCTGGGCTTACCTTGCGCTGTGACTTAACATAGGCACCCAGCATTGCGCGATCACATATGATGTTGATTAACCTGGGAATGCCGCGTGTTTTGTCATAGAGTTTGTTAATCACCCGTAACGGAAACACGGGTTCCCGACATCCAGCAACAGCAAGCCGATGTGATACGTAAGCATGGATCTCGCTGCGATCCAGGGGCTGCAGGTTGTATCGAGCGGTAATACGCTGCTCTACCTGCTTGAGTTCAGGTCGTGACAGCATGGTTTCCAGTTCAGGTTGCCCGAGCAAAATGATACGCATTAATTTGCGTTCATTGGTTTCAAGATTGGTCAGCAGACGTAACTGCTCGAGTACATCGGCGCTGAGATTCTGTGCCTCGTCGATAATAACCACGGTGCTTCGTCCGAGGGCATGCTGCTCAAGCAGATAGCGATTAATTACATCGACGAAGATCTTGATGCTGCGATTATTATGAGGGTAGATAATGCCGAATTCTTCACAGATGCTGCTCAGCAACTCGTCGACAGTGACCTTGGGGTTGAGAATGAAAGCAACGTTAGATTGTTCGGGCAGTTGCTCCATGAGACAGCGACAAACAGTGGTTTTACCGGTGCCTACTTCACCGGTAAGCATTACAAAACCACTATCGCTGCGGATTCCGTATAGTAAATGTGCTAACGCCTCCCGATGATGGGCACTCATATACAGGAAGCGCGGATTAGCAGCGATTGAAAATGGTTCTTCCGTTAATTCGAAATGCTTAGTGTACATGCTAACCTAAATCTGATGTTACTGTGATTATAACCGCTACCATAAGGAATTCCGGAGACAGTATGAACCTCCCCCAGTTTAACGGATACTTTAAATCAGCGACAATGTCGCTTAAGGAGTATCCAAACCATGAAGCAACTAAAATCTTATACAACCTATACGAAAGAATTTAAACAAGAAGCAGTCCGTCTGATGGAAACATCGGATCGGTCCGCCACGGAAATAGCCATGGAGCTGGGCATCAGGCAGTAGGCCCATACTTCGGTTCCTGTTTGCTGTGAATATTCAGAAACGAGTTCAACATAGTATTGATAGTCATCTTCACAAAAAAAGGTTTTTTGACGGCAATTGCCTCGTTGGTTTACGTGATGTGGAAAATTTGGAACAACTACTCTTGCTATCCTGGCCATTGCTTACCTCCATGTAAGTTAGCTGACGTGGAAATTATATCTACTAGTTGTGAACAGGTATACTGTCCCCGGAATTACAGGTGAATATGATTCATCTACTACATGAATTATATGCATTTGCCTTCGGTACGACGATCTCTGACAATGAAGATTGGTGAGTTGCACTAATAACCAATCAAAAGGAGAACGAAATATGAAACTACCCATAAAGATTATTACCGTTGGGCTATTGGCCTGCCTTGGCAGCGTACCGCAAGCATTCGCTGAGGAGATCGCGCCAGGTATCACCTATGAGGTACTGAAGGAGCACGACGCATCACTCCTTCCTGGCGTAACTAAGATCGTCGAATCCATATTCATCATCCAGCCTGGGGCTAGCATCGATTTCCCCGATGGATCGCCGTCGATGAATATCTGCACTTCGATGCTAGGTCAGGTGACAGTTACTATGAGTGGCAAAACAGTCGTGCGCCGAGCCGGCGACCAGTGGACCGAGCCCAAAGGCATGGCGATGTTTCTGAAGAATAACGGCAGCGTCCCATACGTGGATAAGACCTTCGAGATTTACTACGACTGACAAGCATAGGCGGTAGCCCGCCTCTGCATACCCAATCTAATTCCGGGGACAGTATACCTATTTACTGGCCGTCGACTTACGGCCCGGTCTTAATAGTGCCCGAAACCGATAATTGGCGCAGTCTCTACAATTAAGGCGACAACCCAGCGCATTCGATAAAAATCTAAAGCCTGGTCTGGGCTCGGACCGCAATCGATCGCAGTGTATAATCATCAGCAGGAAGTAATTTCCCAGTACCAAAAAAAAGCAACCATGACAGCTGAATTAAAATGCGCACCGTCGGCCAGAGTTTAGCCATCCTGTTGTTGTTTTTCATCCAGCCCTGGGCAGACGCGAGGGAAATCGGCGCGGAGTGGGACAGTCGTTGTGAAGAATGCCACGGAGAAGCCGATGAGTTTGCACGAAAGTTTCTGTGGGTGATCGACGGCCAGCTGCAAGGACAACACCACATAAATGACCTGCGCTTGTACATGCGGAATCATTATATCCCCAGGCACTTGAACGACGAGATATACAACATGTTGCTGGCACAGGCAAATTCTCCGGCTCGATTTGAAAGCGAATGTAGCAGCTGCCACAACAGCGCCGAAGAATTCATAAGGAGAGCGATATTTATCAAGGCAGGCGAGTTGACGGGTGTGGAATCCGGCATCCCGGTTCGCGAGTTTCTGAAATCACATCAAGGTTTGCAACAGACCGATGTGAAGTTTTTCACGAAATTGCTCACTCGTGTGCTAAATGATATTTATCGATCCTAAGTGGGCGCTGGGGTTGGAAGAAAGTTTACTATTTCCGAATGGGTACCCAGGGTGGAAAGCCGGGGTTATTCCTCAAAGTAGCTTCCCAGCTCCCGTTTAGTGCCGGCAGAACTCGTACCCAAATGCAATATGAATGGCGGCTATTTGGAAGCCTACCTACAGGTTCGGTATGGTAAATATCGGAGCGAGTCCCTATTTTTCACATTCCCCTTCAATGACAAGGTAAATATCTTCTTTAAGGAAATATGTTTTGGTGATTTTTAGTATTGAAGATTTCTCTAAATGCTCAAGAGTATTACGATCAAATCGGGCGCCATACACCCACTGAATAAAAGGAGCAAATAACTGTTGCCTCCTTCTTAGCATGGTGTTTTTTGAATAGACCATCTCAAGTAATCTGAAGCGAGCACCAGGCTTTAATACTCTCTCAAATTGGTCAATTGCCAGAGGCTGAAGGTGATCGGGCATAACACAACATAAAAATGTAGAAACCAGCCAATCGTAATAATTAGATGGGATTGACCCCAATGATGTTGCATCCTCGTGAACAGGATAAAAATCACACTCAGCGAAACCACCCCTTTTAGCTGATATTTTTAGCATGTCCTTGCTCAGATCGATACCGGTTACTTTTGCATTGTGGGGGTAATATCGTAGATTTCTGCCAGTACCAACTCCTGCTTCGATCACTTTTCCATAAACATCTGTGAGTAATCCAGGCCTCCACTTCTTATATTGTCTTTCCCAGGGAAAATCCAGAATGTCATAAAACATTGAAGTGATTCTATATTTCGTTTGCAGTAATTTATTCTCGTCTGGGATGTTTGTGATAGTTGGCATTTATTCTCCTTCTACGGCTAGCTATAACCAGCAACAAAATATGTAGTGCGGTATATTTCGGCATGGTTCTCGGAGTGATTGATATATTTATTTATCACAGCGCGAATGGCCGCCGTTCCCGGCAGTTTGACGCAAATAATATTCACACAGTTTGGGCCAACAGCGGACATCGAATTAAGACGAGTAGGATCAGCTTTGGATATTTTCATCAAGCCAGGTTTTGATCCCATGATGCATAGTCTATTTTAGGTTTTGCCATGATTGCTGGAAGGCGTCCTCGGGGGATGGAGGGACGATGCCAAGCGCAGCGCTTCGGTCTTGCAAGACAGGCAATGCCGCTTCGGGAACCGAGATCAGTAGAGGTATACCTTCGACAATAGTTTGAAGTATCTCATCGATCAAACCTTTACCGTTTTGCTCTAATTCGCCAAATTTCTCCACCACCACCAGATCGAGACGATCATTGATAGCGTTACGAATAATACTGGTTGTCTCTGCAAGAGCTGAAACATCCAGGCCGCACTCATCATCGTTCTTAACCGGACGCGTAATAGGGATACGACGGTTGGTTAAAACATCAATGGCATTAAGTCCTACTATTCCACCTTCTGAATTGAAGAGCGCTTCCTGAAGAACTCCTCCGACACGGGTATGCAGCGTCTTTTGTTTCTCAACGAATTTCATAAGTGCCATCCTGTCGCCAGTATCTGGTTTATAAACGGCGGCAGCAAAAGGTGCTTGTGTATGATTAGTCGTCATAGGGCCAGATTAACATGAATTTTCAGCGGCTGTAATGGGACGTTTGGTCTTGTTCTGAATTGGTGGAGACCTGGAATAGGCGCGTAGAGCGCTAGGAGGTGTCAGGTTACGAAACCGAAGCTAATCCAGGAATTTTGAACGGCAGCTAACGGGAATGATGCCGTCAAATCCAGCCTGGTAACCTTCGCTAAGTGCCTTATATAGGTACTCATACCCATTCTCGACCATACCGGTAAAGCTGTCAGGTATCTGTCAGTGAGAGCGGGACATGCACCCGTTACCTTCGAATAAGTGCGATAATGGTTTTTGTGTTAAACAAGAAGAGACGCCTTGATCGAACTATTTCGAGTGAGATAAACGAATCAATGGGGTCTGACCCTATTGATTGGCCCCATTGATACTATTGTTGATTCGCTGCTAATTCAGCAACCCATGTAGTCCTTCGCAATACATTCTTTGGCGAGTTGCTTCGCTTTCGATATGTTGGCGGGAAGCATCATTTTTTCGACTTTGCCTCGATTCGCCAACGCTTCTTTATTTCCCTGCGAAGCTGCAATATTCCACCACATATGGACGCGGATATAGTCCCGGGGAACACCTTGTCCAGTGGCGTACATCAAACCCAGGCTGAGCTGGGCATCGGCTGCCCCCTGTTCAGCGGCTAGCTGGTACCACTTGACAGCGGCCTTGTAGTCCTGGGTAACTCCTAGTCCTTCCTCGTACATGACACCCAGATTGAACTGTGCTGCGTAATATCCCTGTTCAGCAGCTAGCTCGTACCACTTGAAGGCAGCATTGTAGTCCTGTGCAACACCATCCCCACGGTAGAACATATTACCCAACCTGAGCTGTCCATTGGCAGTCCCCTGTCCAGCAGCCAGCTGGTACCACTTGAAGGCAGTTTTAATTCCTTCTCCACTAGCATTCATAAAATCCAGGTTCCACTGTGTATAGGCACCCCCCGCTTCGGCAATTGGCCTCCACTCATGCAACGCGGTTGCATAGTCCCCACTTTTGTAGGCTTTCATGCCCGCGGCAAAGTCAGCAAACGCTGTAGCGCCGAAAATTAATATTGTAGTCCCAAGGATTAGTTTTAGCTTCATTACTGTGCCCGAAGGGAATTTACCCATAATTAATTTAACAGCTAATACCAATTCTTACATCACCCACATAGGGTAAATCTATAAATTTATTGAGGTAGAAAATCAATAGGGTCAGACTCGATTGATTTTTGTGCTGAAGATCCACTTCTGGCGGTGGCGTTTGCGGCAACCGAGGCGGGTGAGGAGTAATCGACTATAGGTCGGTGTAGAATTGAGTATCGACTGAGTGACGCCATGGGGAATGTCTCTTATGGGTCGTAAGCAGCCCCTGACCTTTGATTTTTGAGCGGCTGCTTTGAGGGTAATTACTGCCTTCGGCGATTGTCAAATTCAAGATTAAAATTTACCCTCCATCACCAGGCAATATCCGCAAAGCTGAAGCTCCGTTTAATATTACAAACGGCG
>PVMK01125986.1_pt1 | contig 13880 bp, 18 predicted proteins | sample 1853481 | NCBI WGS metagenome assembly PVMK01 (sample SAMN08533507, study PRJNA380276) | Marine sediment metagenome, whole genome shotgun sequencing project. | reverse complement strand
GCAGAGTTGAACTGCGGACACGGGGATTTTCAGTCCCCTGCTCTACCGGCTGAGCTATCTCGGCACGATCCATTTACTATATTTATCATCTCGCGCCAGGTCAAGGCCAATTTACGATCAGGAGCTATTCTTTTCCGATTCTTCTACCTCAATCTCAAGTTCCAGGGTCCCAAGATCTTCCTGGTCATCGATGGAAGGCCGTTTAGGGATTTCAGGATCCCCCGCATCATCGATGGAGGGCGGTTCCAGGGTTTCAAGATCTCCCGCGTCATCGATGGAAGGCAACTCCAAAGCTTCATTTTCATCCTGCTCACTGATGGAAGACAGCTCCAAGGCGTCTACCCCTTCCTGGAGGATCGAATCCAGTGGTTCCATCTCAGGGGAGATTTCATCTTGCTCAACCGGGGTATCATCAAGGGAAATTTCCGGCTCATCGGTCATCAAGTCATCGAGATGGATAAAGTCCGCCTCAGAAGGCTCGGATTGGTCTCCGTCAGTTTCGTAATCTTCAAATGCAAACTCTTTGGGATCAATGGTGAATTCCTCCGAACCTTCTTCCAAGGTCTTTTCTTCAGAAATTTGCGGGGAGAACATTTCCTCTTGGGCATCAAATTTGGACGGGGTATCTATTCCCTCGCCAGCACCCAAAGTGGCTTCAACTACCGCCCCCCCCCCTTCCCCGATCAATGCCCCAAGCAAAAAAGGAGGATCGACCTTATAGGCAGAGAGTTTCATCCTGTCTCTGTCAGAAGATATATTTTTTTTGCATTTTGGGCAGTTCTCGTTATAATCGAAACTGACGTATCCGCACTTTGGGCATTTCATTATTCCCTCCAACAAAGATGGTTGTGGAATTATTGGCACCCCTCAATGGCATCCTTTGCCAGTTTGTCACAACGTTCATTTTCCGGATGCCCATTGTGTCCTTTAATCCATACCCATTCTATTTGATGTGACCGGCTCCACTGCAACAAATCCTCCCACAGATCCCTGTTTGAAACGGGTTTTTTTTGAGAATTGATCCAATTTTTCTTTTTCCATCCAGAAATCCACTGGGTCATTCCCTTCACCACATAGCTTGAATCGGTGAACACCTTTACCCTGCACGGCCTCTTGAGTTGTCGCAGGGCTTCTATGACTGCCAGCAACTCCATCCGGTTATTTGTAGTCTTATTTTTGCAGCCTGAGACCTCTTTTATAGTCTGGCCATATCTCAAAATGGCCCCATAGCCACCGGGGCCAGGGTTTCCTTTGCACGCACCATCAGTAAAAATCTCTACCGTCTGCCTGTGGGACTGCTCCATGGTCCTTCCAAATCTCCCATACCACCATTTGAATCATTATGGCCCGCTAAAATTGCTATCGAAGATCGCCTCTTTTGACTTTTCCTTGCCCCGATGACAAGATACTTTGACACCGAACGTTTTGGGCGCTGCGGCACCAAGATGCTACAAAAAATGGGAGGGAGTGGCCAATGTCTGATCAAAACACCCTGCTAAGCTTTTTTGAGTTTGTCAATTCCCGGGATATGACCCGGCTCGGAGATCTGCTCACCGATAGCGCTGAATTCTATTTCCCAAAGACCCGCCCTCTGATCGGGAAAAAACGCATATTGCGCTTTTTTGGCATTCTTTTTCGCCAATACCCGGAATTGGTTTTCACTGTCAAAAGAACGATTGTTCAAAGCCCCCTGGCTGCTGTACACTGGACAAACCGTGGCACCAATCGTAGGGGGGAGCTTTATCAGAACGAAGGTGTTACCATCCTGGAAATGGCGGGGCCAAAAGTCGAATTTATCAGCGATTTCTTTAAGGACACTGGAAAATTTTAACTTTTTTTTCTGATTTGCCCCCTTATTCGTACAGTTATTTCCGGCTTTTCAGGATAATTGGTCTTCAGTTTCAAAAACCCACCATAGGTCTGAGGAGGACCGGGGATGCTTGTGAACATGATCCGATACTTCCTGCCCTTTTCAACCTCTTCTATGGTGTAAGACACTTTTTCACCCAGGTTAAATTCCATGAGGTCAAGCTTTAATGGTTTATCCAGTTCGGCCTTGATATCAATCACTCGTGTCACGCTTTGACCTTCCTCCCCATAAAGACTGACATAACGGGATGAAAGATAGATCGGAACTTTGACATTGGCCGTCATTTTCAGAATAAGCGTTTCTTTGTTGGGGTCATTATGGTAAACCCTGGCACTTTTGTGAACAGATCCCTGGTATGTCCTGGTATTGAACTGAAGTCTGATTTTTCCCTCCCCGCCCGGGGGGATGGCCTTGTCAAAATGGGCCACCGTACAGCCTCACCCGGGTTTGACTTTTATTATCTTTAGTGTTGCATTTCCTTTGTTAAAGACACGGAAGCTGTGCGCCACAACCTCCCCTTGTTTGACATCTTTAAAGTCGTGTTTCATCCCCTCTATAACAATTCTTGGTCTCTTGGCTTCTTGGGCAAAAGCCCAGTTCCCAAAAAAGACAAGAGCTAGGAACAGTACAAAAACGTTTTGCCAAATTCTTTTCATAAACCTGTCTCCCACAAAGAAAAACCTAGGAGGCTGTCCGAGAATGGCTATTTTCCCAATCTCTACGTCAGACTCAAATTATAATCCTCGAAATACTTAAATGTATTCCTGTGGTTATAGTTTTCGCCTTCCTTGATCTTGAAAAAACTATCTCATTCTCGGACAACCTCCTAGAAACTGTTTGTAGTTTTCTTGGTTCCGATTTCATGATGTAGCTCATAGCTGATCATATCTAGTTTTACAGTAAAATCAATATGTTCGATCAGGCAAGACTCGGGAACGCTGATCCTGGTGGGCGAAAAATTCAAAAGGGCACTCACCTTGGCCTTCAAAAAAAGGTCTGCCACGGTCTGTGCTGCCGATGCGGGGGTGGTGATGACTCCAATTTCGATATTCTGATCCTTAACAGCTTGTTTCAAATCCTTGATATCAGTGATCTTCACACCCCCAGGCGCGGTTTTACCGATTTTACCGGAATCATTATCAAAAGCAGCAATGCACCTAAAACCCCTTTCCCACAGATTCTGGTGCTGCAGAAGGGCAGAGCCAAGATTGCCGATGCCCGCAATACCCAGATTCCAATCACGGTTAACCGCCAAAATTCTCTTTATATGGATCTGGAGATCGATGACATCATACCCCACACCCCTTACACCGAATTCCCCAAAATAACCAAGATCCTTTCTTACTTGAGCGGGATTTACCTGACACAGCCATGCCAGGTTTTCCGAGGAGACCATGCGATAGCCATCAAATCCTAAAAGCTCCAACTGCCTGTAATATATAGAAAGTCTTGTTATGGTTGCCTTCGGAATTTTTGCTGACTTTGCCATTTACCTTGGTCCGGGAATGTAATATGGGTTGAACTGTGCATCAAGTTTTGTTCGGATATCTCAAGGGGTATTATTATCGCCTAATCCTTCATCCGTCAACACTATAGGACAAATGCCCCCAATTCGCAAGATGTCATATGGAATTTCGTTACCCCAGTTATACTTCAGCTACCATATTGACAAAAAACAAAAAATTCAGTATGTTTACGCCGAATTCAGCCCCAGCATACTCCTCAATTGATCTCCGGCCGGATGGGGTGTTCGCCCGCGGCCTCTAGGGAAGAGGGGTTGGTTAAGAACCAGTTCTCTTTAATCAGGAGCGTATCAGTGATTATCAAGTGTCAAGAATGCGGAACAAAGTTTGATATTGACGAAACCCTCATCAAGGGCACGGGTTCCAAGGTCAAGTGCTCTATTTGCAAACACATCTTTGAGGCATACCCCCCCCGCGAGTTCTTGCCTAAAGAAGCCCCTGTGTCTGCCGATGAACAGAAAGAATCAACCGAGCAACCCGTTGGTGAAGATTTCCCCGCTGAGGCACTCGAAGACAGCCCCGAACCTGAACAGGCGGATCAAGATATAGATTTTGACAAGCTTTTTGAAGACTCCCTGAATGATTTGGAAGGAGTGGCTACAGAGACTCCTGAAGGTGCTGAGGAACCCGCAGAAAAGGTGTCAGAGAAAAACGCCATTTCCACGGATGTGGACACCGGGCCGGACGAGGGATATACCGAGGAAACCGAACCCGATAAGGACTATCCTGAGGAGGAGATGGTCACTGCACCGGACCCCTACCAAGACAAACCAAAAAAATCCCGTTTCCTGTCCATATTTTTATTAATTGTCCTTTTGCTGTTAGGGGGTGCGGCAGCGATCGTTTTTTGGGCCCCCGAGCTTATTCCAGATTCTTTGACCCTGCTAAAACCTACAGAAAAAGGGAACGTTACCAAATCAAATTCCAGACTACTTTCATTTAAAAATGTGACCGGTTCTTTTGTTAGCTCGAAAAAGGGAGGCCATCTATTTGTGATCAGGGGTCTGGTTACAAACAAACACTCCAAGAGCCAAAACTTTGTCCTGATAAAAGGCACTATCCTCGATGACAAGGGAAAGGTGGTAAAGCAAAAATTGGCCTATTGCGGTAACACCTTTAGTGTGGAGGAACTCAAAGCCATCCCCATGGAGGAAATCAACAAGGCCATGGAAAACCGCTTTGGTAAGGACAAAACAAATTTGAATGTCGCCCCGGGTGCATCCATCCCCTTTATGATCGTGTTTGGAAATTTACCCGACAATTTGAGCGAATTCACGGTAGAATCTGTTAGCTCATCACCTGCAAAATAAACTCACGTACCATCCCCCTCTTCTCCTTTTTGGACCTCGAAATGATCAGAAGAAAAGGCATTGATGATACCCTCTCTTCCCGCGGCACCATAAGAATCTTGCGGGGTGTCTTAATGTTAACATTGGTCCTCGTAAGCGGCACAATTGGGTATATGATCATCGAAGAATGGCCGTTTTTAGATGCCCTTTACATGACGGCTATCACAATAACCACGGTGGGATATGGAGAGATAAGACAGGTGTCGGGGCCGGGCAGGATTTTTACCATCCTCCTGATTTTTGTAGGAATAGGGGTCCTTGCCTATGCCCTTGGCATGGTAGCCCAAGCCATGGTTGAATTTCACATAAGGGCTCTTTTGGGGAGAAAAAAATTGGGACTAAAAATTAGGTTACTTAAAGGCCACTACATTATGTGCGGGCATGGCCGAATAGGCAAAATTATCGCCAAGGAACTCAAATCCAACAAAATACCGGTGATCGCCATAGACCAAGATCCAAATTCAAAAGAGCCCCTGGAAAGTCAGAATATCCCCTATATCATTGGCGACGCCACCAGCGAAGATATTTTGATTGAGGCAGGCATTGAGAGGGCAAAGGGGCTGGTGGCTGTTGTGGAATCGGATGCGGACAACCTTTTCATAACAATGACCGCACGAGGCCTAAAACCCGATCTTTATATCCTTTCCCGGGCAGATGATGAACAGACTCAAAAGAAGCTTTTGAGAGGGGGAGCGGACAAGGTGGTCCTGCCTTACTTGATTGGGGGTCACAAGATGGCCCAGACCATCGTCAAACCAGCAGTGACAGATTTTCTGGAACTGACGGTTTATGATAAGGATATAGAATTAGGGCTGGAGGAGTTGCTGGTCGGAGAAAAGTCAAGGCTAAATGGCGTTACCCTGGCAGATTCGGGTATTAGGCAGGAAATGAACATTATCATATTGGCCATCCGTAGAAAGGATGGTGAAATGAGTTTTAACCCCTCATCCGAAACACGGATTGAATCGGGGGATACCTTGATTGCCCTTGGTCATAGCGGGGATGTTGAAAAACTGACCACCATGTTGACAGGCAACTAAAGGTTTGCGCAGATCCTAACCCGTTTGTGATCCAAAAATCTTCTGGGCCCTTTTGAGGGCAACCACATCGTCAACACCCATTACTTCCATCTCATCAGCGACTTCGTACCCAACCTTCCCCCCCTCCTCATTCATATATTCAACGAGATCCGTGATAAAGAACTCTTCCACTTCAGATAGTTCCCCGTCAATTTGTTTCTGAACCCTGTGTGGTCTTGAGGCAAGTACCGGGAGGTAACGGAGCAATTCTTCTCTCTTTGCGGCATAGATCCCCGAATTGCAGATTTCAAGGGTCTTTTTGACCTCTTCGGGATATTCGTTCCAGTATCTCCATTCAATGATCTCACGCACCCGGTTTCGATCCAGTCTTAACATCCCATATCGTTTTTTTGACTCCGGGCGGAACCCAAGCACGGCCAGAGCATTGTCTTCCAGCTTGGCTAGAAGCGCCCCATAGGTTTTCTTCCTAACAAACGGTACGTCGCCCATAGTGATGACCACAGAAGGGCATTTCTGTTTTTTCAAAAACCCCTTTGCCGCGAGCAAGGCTCCGCCGGTTCCATTGAGCTCTGGCTGTTCACAATAGGTTAGGCCGAGACCGCGGGTGGCCTCAATCACCTCTTCCTTTTTGTGATTGACAACCACTGCCTTGGGACCGGGAGGAAGGTCCCGGAGGATCTCAAGAAGAATCGTGCGATCCCCATCAAAGGCCGAGGCTTTTGGGAGCAGGGGCAACAGCGTCTTGTTGCCGCCAAAGTTTTTCATTCTACTCCCGCGTCCAGCAGCCAGGATTATAGATGCTGTTTTAAAGGTTTTTTCCAAGGCTTTCCTCCTCCCTCAAAATTTCCCCTGTCCAGACAAGACAATTTTCGGGTATTTTTTGATTGACCAGGGCCCGACGATCTGTTAAGGTTAATACTATTATTATTTGCCACGGCTCGTTGCCCAAGATAGGCGGCAGGGATGTCCTCAGCCCTTGATAACACCCAAGGGTCTGAGTCTGGCAACTTTGAGGGCTAGTCCAGCGTTGTGGACTACATCCACGATTTGTGATACGTTCTTATAGGCCTCTGGCATTTCTTCCTTGAGGATCCTTTTACTCCTGGATTGCACATAGATTCCTTTATCTTCCAACTCGCGATGAATCGCACGACCTTTTGCCTTTTTTGTAGCCTGGGTACGGCTCAGGACACGGCCTGCGCCATGACAACTCGATCCAAAGCTCCGAAACATCGCCTTTTCGGCCCCCGAAAGTACGAATGAAAAGGTGCCCATATCTCCGGGAATCAGTACGGGCTGGCCGACACTGCGATAAATTTCGGGCAAGAGCGAATGCCCGGGGGGGAGGGCGCGTGTGGCCCCCTTCCGATGAACACAGAGCATAACCTTATTCCCCTCTACTGTGTGTTGTTCTTTTTTGGCAATGTTATGACAGACATCATAGAGGAGCTTCATACCCAGTTCATCGGGGCTGATTGAAAGGGTGCTCATAAGTGTCTCATGCGCCAAGTGCATGATGACCTGTCTGTTGGCCCATGCGTAATTGGCCGCGCATGCCATAGCCGAAAAGTATCGACGGCCCTGGTCAGATTTGAGGGGGGGCACAGGCCAATTGTCTGTCCGGCAAAACAAAGGGATATTTGCCCGTTTGTGTAAACCGGTTCATCTCTTTCAGAAAGTCATCGCATATTTGATGGCCAAAGCCTCTTGAACCGGAATGGATGAGAACCGTGACCTGGCCTTCAAAAAGGTTATAGGCCTTGGCCTTTTGCGGGTCATAGATTTTATCAACCACCTGGATTTCCACAAAATGATTCCCTGAGCCCAGAGTCCCCAGCTGGTTTTGGCCTCTTTTGATGGCTCGTTCACTCAAAACCGAGGGATCAGCTCCCTCCATGGCCCCGTTGTCCTCTGTCCTCTCGAGGTCTTGGGCAGAGCCATAGCCTTTTTTTACGGCCCACGCCGCGCCCTCGACGGCCATCTTGGCCTCTTCGCTTTTGGAAAGATGAACAGGTCCTGTGGAGCCAACCCCGCTTGGGATGTTTTTAAATAGGGCAATGACGAGTTCTTTGATTTGAGATCGAATCTCATGGGCTTTGAGAAAGGTTGTGGCAAGTCGGCAACCGCAGTTGATATCATAGCCAACACCGCCTGGAGAGACAATGCCTTCATCAAGATCGAAGGCCGCCACTCCGCCAATGGGGAAACCGTAGCCCCAATGTATATCGGGCATGGCCAGGGAGTTGCCCACTATTCCCGGCAGGGCAGCCACATTGGCTACCTGAATGAGACTCTGATCTCCTTGGATCGCTTTTATCAATGAGTCGTTTGAAAAGATGACCCCCGGCACCCGCATAGGACCGGTCTTTGGAATCAACCAACGGTTTTTATCTATTTTTTCAAGTTTGATGTCCATGTGAACACCTCTCAATCTTGGTTCAAGATTAAAGACCGGGAGTTATTACTAGATATCGAAAATGATGGTGGCCTCCCATTGGTGAGTCTTTTTGGCCACTTCAATCTGATGGTAGGTCACAGCTTTGACCTCACAAAGTATATCATGCAAACCCGGATCAAAGGGGACCACCCCAAGCGTGGCCTCAAGATGGAAATCGGAAATGGAATTTATCTGAACATCATCGACCACTTCACTTTCCCCATTGAAAAGATAGAGTATCTCTCCAAGCCAGCGAACCATGAGGTCGGAAGGGTCTTCCCCCATGACTGAAAGTTTTCTGGTTCTCGTACTTTCGGGGGAGCGGCCATTGACCATAATCTGCATCATGGATCTGGCAGCTCCTTCAAAGAGGTCTTTGGGGCCATGACCACGTACTGTCATGCCCAGATCGGCTGTGTGATCAAGGAGAGTAAAATCCGGTTTGCATGATTTCATAATATAAAATACTAGCTGTTAGGAGCCAAATTGTCAAAACTTCGTCATCACCCTGGAGGAAACAAGATTATGAAATGTGCGTTTTGTGGAGAGAAGATAAACATTGAAGGCAAGATAATGAGGCGGGACACCTGTACCCATTGCGGCAGGGATCTGCGGAGCTGTATTCAATGCAAATTCTACGATCCTCAAGCCTATAATGACTGTCGGGAAGTAATGGCCGAGCGAATTGGGGATAATGAGCGGGCGAATACCTGCGAGTACTATGTCCTAAAAGGTTCGCCTGCCGGGGCAAGCAACAGGACAGTGGACGCAAAAAAAGCGCTGGAGGCGCTTTTTCAAAAATAGGGGGCCCACAGGACCCTGTCTCAGGTGAGAAAACTCCTTATACATTTCATAAGGGCGTCTATATTCGTACCCGACCGGTTGAGAAAAATAACAAAAGAGTAAACACCCTCAGCCCCACCATCTACGTATCCGGCCAGGGTTCTTATCCCTTTAAGTGATCCTGTCTTGTAAAAGATCCTGGTTTTCCTTTTGAGGAGGTGGCGATAGGGTCGGAATCGCTTTAGGATAACCGCCATGTCCAGGGCTGACAGGCGGTTTTTTCTTGAAATTCCGGAGCCTTCTACAATTTGAACATCTCCCAAGTGGAGTTCTTTTTTTACATAGTCTGTGATTACTCTGACGCCCTTATTGAGGGTACCCGGGGGGCCAAACAGGCGAGCCCCAAGGGCAATAAGTATTTGATTTGCAACAAAATTATTTGAAAATTCCAACATTTTTTTCAGGGCCTCTTCCAGGGTAAGCCTGGAGTGGTAGGTGTAAATCAGTTTATCTTCGGGTCTCACTAAACCGAGACGTATATCCCCTCGGATCTTTACCCTGTTCTCTTTCAAGAAATGGCCCAAAAGCTCGCCCGCATAAAGGGTAGCCTCTCCCTGACCATGGGTGAAGGTGTAGCGGCCACGTTTCGATTTTAAAGACTCGATTTTTTTTCGTGCCAAAGGAGTCAACGGGGTTTGTGTTTCAGCTGAAATGATCCTTCCCCCGGGATCACGTTTAAAAAAAATTGTATTGAAGTTTGCGCATAATCCACCTACAGGCGCATCATAAGGATTGGTGGATCGGCCCCGCCCGGGGATTCTAATGTTCCCTGAAAAATAGGTATCATCCAATATCAAATCATTAATATTCTGCACCCTCTTTGCCAGGGCACGGGAAATATCTTGCCAGACCTCTGAAACCAGGAAGGGGTCACCATAGCCTTTAACCTTGAGGTTTTGGTCACGATCCAGATAGAACTCTGTTTTGAATCTGTATGACGGTCCGAGGTGATGGAGAGCAGTGAGGGCCGTCAAGATTTTGAGCGTGGAGGCCGGGACGCGGGCTTTTTTGGCATTCTTACCAAAGATGATTCGACCGTTTTGGTCTGCAATCACAATGGCATCGGAAGTCGTGGTGTTTCGCAGACAGGGGAAATTTTCTTTGGCATATAAAGTGGCAGAGTGTGACAGATGATAAAGCAACAGGAAGATTATGACCCCAAAAAAAGCTGGCAAAAGGGTGGAAAACAAAACGTGTCCGGAGGGTGGTGACCATTTTATTTTTCCCACGTTGACTTATGGGGGGAGCAGGTTGCTGGCGTAATCCTCAATTTTGGGGGATATCGTCGGATAAAGGATGTTCGAGGTAGTCTTGAAGGATCTCTATCTTGTCAGCGGTTGATTTTCGTCTGTCGATAAACAGATGATATTCTCCCCTTATCTGACAGATCCCGTCCTTCAGTTTCAACCCTGCCGCCTCCAGTAGGTCATAATTGAGGTGGATGCCCCGTTGAACCAGGGTTTCTTCCAATTCAGACAACCTCTCTTTGAGCTCAGGGTTGTCTCTTCGTTTTTTCTTGGTGGATTTCATGGTAATTTCCTAATATCATCCTGATATGGTCTGGTTTATATCATAACGTCATGATATTTTCAAACCGGGTTAAGGATACGGCAGGTTTATTCGGAACAAGACAAGACTATTTTAAGACTCAGAAAGGAACCTATCTTGGATTTACATTTTGAAAGCATTGATCGGGTGGTTGAGGAACTGGCGGAGGCCAAATACATTGCAGATCGTTCCCTTGCGACCGTCCTTTTTCTCTCCCATCGCCTGGGAAAACCGATTTTTCTGGAGGGGGAACCGGGGGTGGGCAAAACCGAAGTGGCCATTGTCATGTCGCGTCTCTTTGATACACCCCTTATACGGCTACAATGTTATGAAGGGCTGGATGCCTCAACCGCTCTGTATGAGTGGAACTACCCCAAACAACTCCTGCACATAAGACTGGAAGAACAGGCTCAGAGAAAAAAGGATGAGATCGAAGAGATTATTTACGGCACCGAGTTCTTGATCAAACGACCTCTCCTTGAGGCAATATTGGGATCTGGTGACAAGGCGCCCGTCCTCCTCATAGATGAAATTGATCGGTCAGATGAGGAATTTGAGGCCTTTCTGCTGGAGGTGCTTTCTGATTTTCAGATCACGATCCCGGAAATGGGGACCATCAGGGCCAAGACAAGACCCATGGTGGTTGTTACCTCCAACCGTACTCGCGATGTCCACGACGCGCTCAAAAGACGGTGCCTCTATCACTGGATTGAATACCCCTCATTTGAAAAAGAATACAGCATCATCAAGACCCGACTCCCCGGCATAGAATCCCGCTTTGCGAAACAAGTGACAAGATTTATGCAAAGAATCAGGACAGTGGACCTCCTGAAAAAGCCGGGAATCTCCGAAACCCTGGACTGGGCTCAGGCCCTTATGACCATGCACATACAATTTTTGGACAAAGATGTGACCATGGAGACCCTCGGATGCATCCTCAAATATCAGGAGGATATAGAGAAATTCAAAAAGGAAATCTGGGCCGACCACGATCAACGGGCCGCCTATCTGCCCGGATGAGATCTGTAGCTTGAAAATCACTCGTCAGATAGAAAAAAGAGAACAGCATGGGTTGGCCGGGGAAACAGTGCGTTTTGCCGGTTTTCTCAAAAACCGTGGCTTTAGAGTCTTTCAAAGCAGTGTTGAGGATGCCATTCGATGCCTTGAAATAACGGGGCTTTTTAATAGAACCGATTTTCTCTCTTCCCTTCGTTCAAACCTGTGCGCAAACGAACTCGAATGGAGCCAATTCCCGAATTTGTTTAATGAATTCTGGAGCATGGAAGCCTTTGACACAAAGAACCTTCCTCGGGAGAACCACTCGGAAGATAAAGAGATCAAAGATGAACAGACAGATGAAGAGCTTCTTTATGAAACTGGTCAACAAGAGAGTGCACCGGTGGAGGATCCCGATGAAAAGGAGTGGTTGGAACAGATTACCTACAGTCCAATATCACGGGTTGAAAAAAAGGATCTTGCCGATTTCGAAAAGGGAGATATCCAGGTGGCCCAACTTGCCCTCAAAAAGCTGGTCGAGCCTTTTAAGATCAATGTGTCACGACGTTCCAAGAGATCTCAAAGGGTCGGGAGGATGGATTTCCCCCGTGTTATCAAACAAAGCCTGAGGACAGGGGGCATACCTTTCAAGCTATTCTACAGGGAAAAAAAGAGACGGCTCAAACGGTTGGTAATACTTGCCGATGTCAGCGGCTCCATGGATCGGTATGCACGGTTTGTAATGCCGTTTCTTCTCGGGTTGAGGGGAGTAGGTTCCAAGGCAGAGGTCTTTGTGTTTTCCACGTCTCTTTCTTCCATTTCGTTTTTAATCAGACGCTTGAACTATGATGAAATCCTGGACCATATCGCCAGTAGCGTCCCGGACTGGTCGGGAGGCACAAGGATCGGTTTCTCGCTCCACCAGTTTAACCAGGGCCCGGGCCAACGTCTTCTGAACCGGAGGACCGTGGTACTTATCCTGAGTGATGGATGGGATCTTGGTGGGAAAGAACTCCTGAAACGAGAGATGGAGATGCTGCGGCGTAAGGCGTATTGTGTTGTCTGGCTGAACCCTCTGGCGGGGGACCCGGGTTATGAACCCGTTTGCGGAGGGATGAAGGTCGCGCTCCCGTATGTGGATCATTTTGTACCCGTTTCGAACCTTCAAAGCCTCAAACGGGTTGGTCGAATTATCTCAAGGGTAATGGTTCACTGACTCCCCTCTTTGACCAACGTGACCCCATCCGGAGCCGTGAAATGAAAAAAGCCCTTTTCAAATCCCTTTTTTGGTCTCAAGTCTTTGAGCGTAAACCGGGTTACTCCGCCCAGCTGATTGTGGATCTCCATCACGCGGATATGATAATCTTTTGTCACTTTTAGGGCTATGCTGCTAATTTCCTGCCAAGGCGGGTCCGGATTCAGCTGTATGTGATATTCCTCCCCGTTCTGTTTCCCAAGCAGGACAATTTGGAAGGTATTTTCCACTTGGGAGAGCCCACTGAATATATCACTCATTAACCGTAATTCCTTGCCAAAGTCCTTTGAAGGATATTGGTAGGCTTTTTTCTTGTCAGGGATGTACCACCAAAGTGTGCTCCCGTCGGTGATGATGGTTTCGGGTTTTGGGGAAAGTTGCTCCAGCCTCAAAAAATAAGGGGGTTTAAGAAAAATCTTACCCGTCGCCAGATCCCCTTTGACCTTATCCCCCATCATGGCCATGGACCGGGAGATCACCTCACGGGTATAATCAAGCCTAAACCCGGTGAGGTGCCCATATGTTTTTCGGACGCCTTCAAGAATATCGGAAAGCCCCTTGTCGGCAAAAGCCATATTACAAAAAAAGAGCACAAAAATATGGATAAGAATAACACCTCTTCGCATTCTATAACACCTTTCTCCCGTACACCTGTCGCGGTTTGACCCCATCGGAGGGACCCACGATCCCTTCCACCTCCATGGCCTCAATCATCCTGGCTGCCCGGTTATACCCCACTCGCAACTTACGCTGGAGCATGGAAATAGATGCCAGTTGGGTGTTACACACCACATCCACCGCCTCATCATATCGTTCGTCAAGTTCCAGTTCCTGTTGTTCGGTTTCTTCGTCTTTGGCAATCTCGGAAAGAATACCTGCGTCATAATCTGGTTTCTGTTCACCTCGCAAGAAATCCGTCCCTCGTTTTACCTCTTCTTCAGTCACATATGCCCCGTGGATTCTTGTGAGACGGGCAACACCTGGCGGAATAAAAAGCATGTCTCCCTCGCCAGAGATGC
>PVMK01121939.1_pt1 | contig 13881 bp, 9 predicted proteins | sample 1853481 | NCBI WGS metagenome assembly PVMK01 (sample SAMN08533507, study PRJNA380276) | Marine sediment metagenome, whole genome shotgun sequencing project. | reverse complement strand
TAGGTGTTTCTTCTCAAGGAGAGCATACCAACTCCTATGTTTCTTATACATTTACTGATGCCGCCGGGATTATTCCGGGTAACGATTTAAATATGCACAATGTAAATGTCCGATTAACCTCAACCTTCTTTGACAAGTTGACCGTAGATGCCAAGGTCAATGTAATTAGGACGCAGGTTGATAACCGGCCGGCTAGCGGCGAAAGCTATGATAATCCAGTACGGGCCCTCTATATGGTGCCTGCCAGTATCAAGAGTGCTGATGCTCAGATATATGAGTTTACCAACCCAGAAGGACTGGTAAAACAACACTTTTGGTTACCGTGTGGATGTGCTCCCAGCAATCCCTATTGGGTCATCAACAATGTCAACAGAGATAGGCTGAGTGACCGGATGATTGGGATGTTTTCAGTGGGTTATGATATTACTGATGACCTTAATTTTAGGGTGCGGTCTTCACTAGACCGTTTCAATATGACCAATACCGACAAGTACAATAATGACTTCTACGCTATTGCGGACAATGGAAGGTATTCGAAGCAAGATGAAAGGGGACATGAGTGGAACACCGATGCTTTCCTTAATTATAAAAACGATTTTAGTCAGGATTGGTCCTTGGATGTAACTGTTGGAGCCAACATTCGTAGATCAGAATTTGCCCAAACCAGAGTTGGTCTGGGAAGGAACAGCCCACTAAACGTACCCAATTTGTTTGCTATTGGTAACTTAGCCAATGTAACAGCGGATGAACGTTTTAGCAAGAAGGAAGTACAATCACTTTTCGGTTTTGCTACCATTGGATGGAAAAATGCAATATTCCTGGATGTGACTGCTCGAAATGACTGGAGTTCTACCTTAAAGCCAGACAACTGGTCGTTCTTTTACCCTTCAGTAGGTCTGACCGCAGTAGTAAGTGACCTGGTTACCTTACCAGACTGGTGGACCTTTTTAAAAGCCAGAGTAAACTATGCGGAAGTGGGTAATGATACCGACCCTTATCGAGTTTCCCGTGCTGCCAACGTTACCGGCGGTGGAAACGCCGGATTCCTGGCATTGTCTACCACCATACCTGCTGATGTGCTTCTACCTGAAAAAACTTCCTCTACGGAGTTTGGACTTGACCTTCGATTCTTTAATAACCGCTTAGGCTTGGACTTCACCTGGTACAAATCCAACAGTACTGATCAATTGTTTGCCCAATCCATACCCACTCCTTCCGGTGCTTCCAGTGTCTTTCTCAATGGTGCGGATATCGAAAATACCGGTTTTGAGCTTACCATAAGCGCTACCCCTGTTCAGTCCAGTGATTTCAGATGGGACATTTTTGTTAACTATGCTGCCAACAATAGTAAAGTAATTAAGCTGGCAGCTGGTTTGGACGTACTGAATATTGGAGGTGCCAGCTTTTTGAGACAATTCAGGCTAGTTGAGGGCCAACCATGGGGTGATGTATATTCCAGAGGTTTTGCCCGAACAGCATCTGGAGCTGTCATAATAGAATACGATGGTACGCCCAGGACTACCCCCGGGTTGGATGTACAGGTTGCTAATTTTAATCCGGATTTTCTGATGGGAATTGGAAACACCTTTTCCTATAAGAATTTGAGTCTGAGTTTCCTGATCGATATCCGTTCGGGTGGCACCATTGTGTCCAACACCAACGCGATTATGTATGCCGATGGTGTTAATGAGGAGACGCTTAATGGTCGCGAAGGTAGCTTGGTATTTGGCCAAAATTTCTTTCCCGGTGAAACTGCTGTTCAGGATGATGGATCACCTAATACTGTAGCTACAACCGCTGAAGCTATGTGGAATAAGTTAGGTGGGCGAAATGCTCCTGTGGGTGAAGCGTTTACATATGATGCTTCTAACACCAGACTGAGAGAATTGGTGATCGGTTACAACATACCTAGCTCAGCATTGGCCAACACTCCTTTTACTAATGTTAAGATTTCATTGGTGGGTAGGAACTTGTTCTTTTTATCTAATGCCGCCGGCACTTTGGATTCTGAGTTAATCACCAGTACAGCTACCAATGCTGATGGGTGGGAAGCTTTCGGTCTTCCTCCAGTTAGAGAGTTTGGAGTTAATTTAAAATTTGGATTCTAGTAGCAAAATTTGAACGGGGATTTAGAGGCGGCTACCATGACTTCATTTTGATTGATCCGTTTTTTGAAAGCCTTCGGGACGATCCTGAGTTCAAGGCCATTGTCAAGCAGGCACAGGAGGAAAAGGCTGCATTAAGAGCGCAAGTCAGAGAGATGGAGGAGCGAGGAGAGCTTGATTTGTAATGATACTGCGACCGGCTGCTTTTGGCCGAAAGCAGTCATTCCAGTAGCAGTGTAAAATACAGGCTGATTTTACTATAGAGTTCCTCGCCGGGCTTGTTCCGCCTCAATAGATTCAAATAAGGCTTGAAAATTCCCTTTCCCAAATGATTTTGCTCCTTTTCTCTGTATGATTTCAAAAAATAATGTTGGTCTGTCTGCAACTGGTTTAGTGAAAATTTGCAACAAATACCCCTCTTCATCCCTGTCAGCCATAATGCCCAGTTCTTTAAGTCTATTTAGACTTTCATCAATATCCCCCACTCTATCAAGGACGGTGTCATAATATGTACCTGGGACATGAAGGAACTCCACCCCTCTTTTTCTCATCTCTGAAACGGTAAATACAATATCATCAGTAGCTACTGCTATGTGCTGACATCCGGGGCCTTTATAAAAATCTAGGTATTCTTCGATCTGTGATTTTTTCTTCCCTTTAGCCGGTTCGTTGATAGGGAATTTTATACGACCATTGGCATTGGACATTACTTTGCTCATCAAAGCAGTGTATTCAGTAGTAATGTCCTTATCGTCGAACGTAATAATATTAGCAAATCCCATTACATCTTGATAGAACTTAGCCCAGATATTCATCTCTCCCCAATCTACGTTTCCTACCATGTGATCTATATAAGTAAGTCCGGTTTCAGGGGGGTTATAAATTGAGTGCCATTGTTGATACCCCGGCAAAAAAACACCCTGATAGTTCTTCCTTTCTATAAATATGTGCACTGTATCCCCATAGGTTTGAATGCCGGATCGTACTACTTCACCAGACTCATCCTTTTCACTTATAGGCTCTAAAATCGGTATTGCTCCTCTTTTTATGGTCTCCTCAAAGGCGCTTTCAGCATCTTCCACCGATAGTGCAATAACCTTTACCCCATCGCCATGTTTTCTGATGTGATGGGAAATATCGCTATCAGGATCAAATGGAGTGGTTAAAACCAAACGGATCTTGTCCTGGAAAATCACGTAAGAGGTCCTGTCTTTAAGTCCAGTTTCCAAGCCGGCATAGGCCAGTGACTTGAAGCCAAAAGCTGTTTTATAATAATGAGCCGCTTGCTTGGCATTTCCTACATATAATTCCACGTAATCCGTACCTAATAAGGGTAAGAAATCCTCCGCATCTGGAAACACTTTTTGCAATGAATAGTTAAAATTTTCAATATTTTTTAGATCGAGCATGGTGTTAATAGTTAGTTCTTCAAATTACTCAGGTGTCCAGGAATAGTTATGTTATAAAACGTTGATTTACATATATTTATAAATGTAATTTCATTTCTGACACCCTATCCTACAATGGAATAGCTGTTCGAATGAACTTTGAGATATAATTAATTATACATTAGATTAATAGACCTTTATATCTAAAATATGCAATTATTATTTATTTTGCAACAACCCCATAGTTTTGGGCCTCCTTTTTGTTGTTATTTTCCTTTTCTTCGTTACCCAATTCGCTCCTTTACTAAAAACATATGTTTTCAGTAATACTATTGTAATCTAAAACCAGTGCTTAGGAGGATATCTTTAGATCCTATCCTGTGATTAAGGGTACAATAGGGTCATTTCCGGAGCGTTGAGGTCTACCTCTGCCATTCTTTCAGGTACTCCTCAACTGAAACTGTCCCATTATCAATTTCGGTTAAAAGCGCTTTCTGTTGGATGTAGTCAGAATTTTCAACACCTGCCCTGCTCTGCAAAAGCCTCCAGGATTTTCTTCATTCCGCATCAGGGACTTGCACCCTTTGGGACATTCTATTTAAGAACTATATTTATCATTCAAGGCACAAAAAAAAATAAACGCCATTAAAACAGGCGTTTATTAAGGACGTTGAACGGCCGCTATTGGCCGAAAGGAGCCGGTCACTGTTTTCGATTATTGGTAGTGCTATACAAATAAACGTCCGCAAATATACAAGTTGTGCCTAATTGTTATAACTGAAAAACCGAATGAAATTTTGAATTGTGCAATGGCCGGGCTATAACTGACCTACGGCACGTTAGTTCAATATATCAGAGAGCCGAACCTACAACAATGCCGGTCGAGAAAACGCTGACATGCCCTGGATCTGCGCTTATGACCTTTATTTCGGACTTACCTTCAAATTCGCAAATTTCCCATCGGAGGCGTCACCAACCCATAATCCAATCCATCCCCTTTCCACCACGCCGATTCGATCGACAACTAAGGCTGGTTCTGACGATCTATCTATGAACACTCGTACAGTGGGTCCGTCTAGCTCAAGACGTAGATGAACCCAAGCGTCTGGAGCAGGAGGCGAATCTATAGCGGCCTCATACTGACCCGGGTGTTCAGTACGTAACCGACGCCATTCATGCGATGGAACCAGTACATATTGCACAGAGTGTGAACGGCCTACTTCGCTTTCAGCGCGGAAATTAAAAGGACGTAGATATACCACCTCGTAGTGCTCTGCGTCAACACCATGGAAAGCAAGACCCACGAAGCTTCTACCAGGCTCATTTCTTCCTTTCACATCTACTTCTATCACCCCATCACCGAACTCGAAGGAAGGCAGCCAGGCAACTCCTTGCCCTGGTTTCTCGTCGAGATAGATGCTCCGCTTCTGCTCCTTTTCTGCTATAGTCACTGCACGGTTGAAAACAGCCCACCTCTCTCCATTGGCAATTATAGAGAGGTCAAATGTAGAGTCGGGTGCTACTTGACCACTCACCTCGGAAAGAGTAAATAGAAAGATAAGTAGCAGGATATGTGAGACAATGGTTTTCATTTTAATTTCGATAGGCACATATGATGCATAACATATAATCTACTGCCAATAGCAGCGTTTACTCGAATGTAAAGCATATTATCAGGCTATGCAAAAGAAAAACCAGTAAGAAGCAACATAGGCACAACAATAGAGCAACATCTACTATTTCGGTACTGGCCTCTTTCGGGGTGTTGGACTTCGGCAGCATGTGGTACCTCATCCGACCTAATAGCCTCAGTATGTAGTTTCTGTTCGTCAGTACAGACACCACAGGCTGGCTTACTTCAGTGCTTGGATCACTCCAAACCACCTTGCCATTTGTTTAGCTTCCGGGCACGACCCCAGCGCTTACGGGTCTTTCACCCTTTGGAACGCTCAATTTCATGAGCTATATTCACCATTCAAGGCGCACACAAAAAATAAACGGCATTGCAACGACCGTTTATTAAGGACGTTGAAATTTAAACTCAACGGCCGCTTTTGGCCGATAGCAGCCATTCAGTTAATCCTTATAAGAGCGCCAAGCGTTGAGGTTTCTTAGGGAGATTTCACTTTTCTTGTGATAGGTCATTGATAGGCAATAAATATGCACACTGCACGAAGAAAGAGTTTAGGGCAAGGATTTCGATGAAGGCAAAAGTTGTGGAGATCTTGCCCCCCGATAAGGACACGTGTCTGAATCATATATATACGTGTTTAGTGTTAAACCACTAGTTGACCTGGACTCGTACACGATTGAATAATTTAATTACACATTTCATTTAATTGTTCTCTATCGTAATACTTTCCTTTCAGAAATAACCCCCTTATAGTTTTCGTATTGGATATATCTTCCAAAGGGTTTTTATCTAATAATACCATGCTAGCATACTTCTTTTCATGAATCGTTCCATAATCTTTTTGTAGATTTAAATAAAGGGATGCGTTTATAGTAGCAGTACGAATCGCTTCAGCAGGACTTAACCCTGCATCAACCAAGAGAGATAGCTCGGTATGCAAATCCAGTCCCGGTGTAATTCCCGTTCTTTCATAAGCAAAATCCGACCCTGCCAAAAGTTTTACATTATGTTTATGAAGTTTATTAACTACTGAAACTAATTCATCTGGAAGATTTCTTTCAAAATCATTTTCACTTGATCCAAATACTATTTTATTAGGCACTAAAGTAACATCCATGTAAATTCCATTATTATGGAGTTTTTGAAAAAGCAAGCTGCCTTTCTCACTATCTAAAACACTAAATGCCCCTTTAATACTATCTATCATTTCCTTTTCCGAATCAAGATAAATGGCCCCATATAATAATGATTCAGTATGCTCAATACTGCTTACTCCAGCATTGATTACTTCTTCTGGTGTTACGCTATATGGAATATGAACTGCGAGAGGAAGTTTATGGCGCTTTGCTTCTTTAGCTACCGCAAAAAATGATTCTCGATTTATACGGCTATGTATTTTGATAAAATCAACACCAATAGACGCTAAAGAATCGACTACTCTTCTAGCTTCATACTCATTTTGAACAATACACGTAATACTTGCTCTTAGTGAATCCATTTTTTTAGGGCCATCAATAAACGGCCCTGATTTTAAAATAGTTGGCCCTACAATTACTTCGTGTTTTATTAATTGGCTCCATTCGTTTATTTCATTTATATTTCCTCCCATATCTCTGACACCAATAACTCCATGGCCTACTAGTTTACCTAAAGCATCCTTTCCATAATAACTTAAGTGCACATGCATATCCCAAAGGCCTGGCATTAAGTATTTTTCTTTCCCATCGATTATTTGTGTGTCAGTGCCAATTAAAATGCCTTTTGTGACAACAACAATTTTGTCATTAATAATACCAACCGAGTGGTTTTTTAGTATGGCTCCACTTTCCGTATCCACAATGTTGACGTTTATTATTATGTAGTCATAATGTATTGTTGATTGTATGCAGGAAATCAGAAGAAAGAGAATCAAGATTGTCCAAATATTTCTGTCCATCATTGTCTTTTGCTACAAAGCAAATTAATTTAGGAAAAGGTCGTAGAGACCATCCAAAGGTACTTAAGTGATTTGAAAGTTCCTCACCCCATGGGAATACTAGCTATTGCCTTTTACCACCTCGGGGAGTATGATAAGTCCAATGAGCTATTACTGAAATAAAGGCTCAAAGCGAAGAATCATCTTCAGGTAGCCCAGCATTCTATTCTGCTATGATCTACGCCCAGATGGAAGAAATCGTTACAGCCTTTGAATGGTTGGAGAAAGCCTACCAGGACCGTGAAGTAGAAATGTATTGGTTGAAAGTAGAGCCACCCTTTGAACCACTTCGCACCGATCCCCGCTGTCAGCAGATGTTAGAAAAAGTGGGGTTTCCGCAGTGAGTCTGACCGGCCGCTTATGGCCGATAGCTGCCTTTCATTAATGTCTATTTATGGTCTAAAGAGGTCATTCTTGTGATGAAAATAAGTTTCCATTTGTGCCACTTTATTCTCATCTTAGGAATACCATCTCGAACCAATGTCCATTTCTAAGCGAGTTAGCAAACATTTTTTTTTGTCAATGAAAAGTCAGAGCATAAGAGTTCTTAAAACATTTTTTCTGCTGCTACTATCTCTTGCGTTACAGGCACAACCACCATCTTCTAAGATGATAAAGGCAGGCTCATTCTTAGATATTGAAAAAGGTGTTTTGCTAAAAAATCAGATGATTCTCATAGAAAATGACAAAATAATATCAGTGGGAACAGGGCTTGAAATACCAGAAGATGCAGAAGTGATTGATCTCAGCAATTACACCGTCCTACCGGGTCTAATAGATTGCCACACGCACTTAACAGGACATTGGGATCTTGGTGGAGATGCCATTCTTTCTCTGCCGGTGGCTTCATTTGGAATACTAGGCACTATTGGGGCAAAGCAAACGCTTGAGGGTGGGTTTACTACGGTCAGAGATGTGGGTGGTTATGCTTATAGTGATGTAGCTGTAAGAGATGCCATTAATAAAGGATGGATCCCAGGTCCCAGAATGTATGTGAGTGGTCCGGGGATCACTATGACAGGTGGTCATGGTGATTTCAACAACAATTTGAGTCCACAAATAAAGTTTGATGCAGGAAGCAACAAGGTCGGAGATGCCATCGCAGATGGAATTGAGGGTGTTAGAAGGGAAACGCGTGAACACATACGATATGGAGTAGATTTGATCAAGTTAAGAGCAACAGGCGGCTCCACAAAGGGTACCGATTATGACGCAGCTACCTACTCAGTAGAAGAAATGAGGGCTGCCGTAGAAGAAGCGGCAAAAAGAGGTTTGAAAGTAGCCGCCCATGCCGGAGGGACTGAAGGTATAAAAAATGCATTAAAGGCCGGAGTGCATTCTATAGAACATGGCTCGGGAGTGGACCAGGAGTGCATCGAAATGATGCTGAGGAATAATACTTTTTTGATGACGGATTTATTAATGGCTTATAAATTGTTTGTAGTTAACCCCAGGAAAACGGGTGACCAAGAGCTGATCGCTAAAAACCTTAAACTGTATCAAAAAGATGAAAATGCTTTGAAGACAGCCCACCAGGCTGGAGTCAAAATTGTATTCGGAACCGACTCAGGAGGTGGTGACAGACATGGAAAAAATGCTCGTCAATTTAGACTAATGGTTGAAGCTGGTTTAACTGAAATAGAAGCAATAAGGACCGCAACCATCAATGCTGCTGAATTAATAGGGATTAAAGACAAATCAGGATCTATTATCAATGGTAAATGGGCTGATATTATAGCTGTTAAAGGAAATCCACTTCAGGACATTACCATTTTAGAGAATGTAAATTTCGTGATGAAAGGTGGTGATGTGTTCAAAAATGAAACTTCAGAGAAATAAACATTTGCAACAAATGTTATAACGCCGTGAGCTATGTGTAAAACGCAGGCTTCAGGTTTCTAAGAAGAAATTAGGGTTGAGCTTATGGCGTTTAGCTGGTCGTTAGGACTGAATCTGACCGGCCGCTTTTGGCCGAAAGCAGCCGGTCGGGATTAGCAAAAATAGCCGCCTTTTACTCCGCCCTCAAGTTCAAACTCGCTTACTTAGTTATATTTTCATACTTTGTATTACCATGTCTCAATCCCGTCAACTAGCTGCTATTATGTTTACCGACATTGTAGGATATACAAAGTTGATGGGTGAGGACGAACAGGCTGCTTTTGAACTGCTGAAGAAGAACCGAGCTGTACAACGCCCAATCATTGAGAAGTTTAACGGTAGATGGCTTAAAGAGATCGGTGACGGTGTTTTAGCTAGTTTCTCTACGGTTAGCGATGCTGTGTATTGTGCTGCTACAATTCAGAAAACTTGTGAAAATGAGCCTGACCTGAAATTGAGAATTGGTATTCATTTAGGTGAAGTAGTGTTTGAAGGGAATGATGTATTCGGGGATGGAGTAAATATTGCTTCACGGTTAGAACCATTAGCTCCCATCGGTGGGATCCTGGTTTCTGAGTCGGTGCAGCGTAATCTAAGCAACAAGCGAGGAATAGAAACCGACTTTGTTCGGGAAGAGCAGCTCAAGAATGTGAAGGAGCCAGTAAAGATTTACTCTGTGCAGGTGGAGGGGGCAGAGCCTGTAGTTATACCTGAGTTATCTGCTACGCCACAGCAGGTATCGACAAAGTCCAACAACCCTAGAAAGATGGCCTTTGCAGTTGGTGGAGTTTTAGTAATTCTTTTGTTGTCTTACTTTTTGTATTCCAACTTAAACACAGGAACTGCGCCTATAGAAACTGAGACGGTATCATTGGATAAGTCAATTGCAGTAATACCATTTATCAACATGAGCAATGATCCGGACCAGGAGTATTTTAGTGATGGCATGATGGAAGCCATACTCAATCACCTGACAAAAATCGAGGGGCTGCGTATTACTTCCAGAACAACTATGATGACTTACAAGGGTTCGGACAAAAAGGTCCCGGAGATTGCCAACGAAGTGGGTGCTCGGTATGTCCTGGAAGGCAGTGTTCAGAAGTCCGAGACTACAGTAAGGATAACTGCCCAACTAATAGACGCTCAAAGTGATGAACACATGTGGTCAGAAACATATGATCGGGAGTTCGTTGAAATTTTTGCCATTCAAAGTGAGGTGGCGCAGCAGGTGGCTTTAGCACTTAAAACCCAACTACAACCAGAGATCATACAACGCATGGATCAGATACCTACGGAGAATATGGAAGCCTATGATCTGTATTTGAGGGCGGGTGGGTTTATTGGTGCCTTCAATTTGGACTACAACGATCGGAGGGAATGGCTACTCCAAGCCATCAAACTAGATAGCAATTTCTCCGCTGCATATGCTGTACTAGGAAATGCCATCATTTTCGAAGCTGGGATTACCGGGGACAAAAATACCAGTGATGTTGCAGAAGAGGGCAAGGCGACTCTGGAAAAAGCCCTGTTGCTAAATCCACTGGACGGTATAGCCCATACCGCCATGAGCCAATATTATTTATGGTATGAGAAGGATTTCAGCAAAGCGGAAATTTATATACGCGCTGCACAAAAGTTGTCCCCTTCAGACCAACGGCCCTTGTCAACATACACTGAACTTCTATTGGCGGCCGGTAGATTCCAGGAAGCTATTCTTATGGGAACGGCATTATTGGAGGTTGCTGGTGACCAGCCAGGGTCTTGGGGAAGAATGTCTCTTGTATGGGCTTTTAACAATGATTTAGAGAATACGGAAAAAGCTGTTGAAAGAGCTATTAAACAAACTAAGCTGTCACCACTTAATCCTGTAAGCCCCTATACAGAAAGTGCCCGGGCCTATTTGGTACAAAAGCAATATGCTCAGATCCCAAAGGTTCTAGGCCTTTCTTTTGAGGCCAGGAACATTCCCAGAGGAATGTGTCTTTTGGCAATAGCTCATGAAAAGCTAGGTGAAACTGTTATCAGTAATCAGTTTTTGGAGTCTTTAATCCAAAGAAGTAAAGAAACTGCCGGAGGCAGCCCGTCCTTTTACACTGCCATGGTTTATGCATCCATGGACGAAATCGAGAAAGCCTTTACCTGGCTGGGAAAGTCCATGGAAAACAACGAGATTGAATTGTACTGGCTTAAAGTAGAGCCTGAGTTTGCATCACTTCATGATGACCTCAGATGGCAACAGATGCTGGATAAGGTGGGGTTTCTGGATTGACACTGAATGACCGCTTTTGGCCGAAAGCAGTCATTCACCGTTAGGCGAAATTGTTAGCCATTGGTATACAGATACCTTGGACGCCTTGGATTTGGCTTTTTCAAGAAGCTCTTTTTATGGTAAAAAAATTAATTATACGCCATAAATTAAACAATATTCCCAGGCGGACAGGATCGGTTCTTTTATGTATTGAATGCAGTGAAAATTTAGTTTTATAAATAATTGAATCTGCTGCACGAAATCCACTCTCTACAGCAGGACCTATGCCTTCTCCTAAGTCTTTTGTTGCCAGACCAGCAGCATCGCCTATAATGAACGCATTGTCTATTTTGCAATTTTCTACTCGATCTCTTATAAAATACACATATCCTTTGGGTTCGAATTCATAATTTTTGACGATATTAAGCTCATTGAGCTTTTTAACAAGATAATCCCAATGCTCTTTTATATTCGCTTTTTTATCTTTAAATAGGCCTCCAACCCCAATATTCAAGTAGCCATTTTTCTTTGAAATACACCATGAATATCCATAAAAATTGTTTTCACCAAAAGCAGCCGTTGGGCCAAGAGCAAAGAGCTAAGCGCTTGGAGCAGTGTGTGAATGTCTGCTAACGACCCAAAGTCGGTGATGTAAATTTAATTTGATCATTGTGATTTAAGATTCAAAATCATGTCCAATTGAATAGTGGCCGCATAGGGAAGTTGGCTAGCACCGGTGGCAGTACGAGCATGATGGCCATTTTTGCCAAAAAGTTCAATTAATATTTCTGAAGCACCGTCTAACACCTGAGGCAATCGATCAAATTTCTCTGATGCATTTATAAATCCTTGAACCTTGACAATGCCTTCGATTTTATCTAGATCTTGAATGTCATTTTTAACAATGGATAGAAGCAGGATAACCGTATCACGAGCGGCTATCTTGGCCTGTTCTTCAGTAACATCTTCACCAACCTTTCCGGTCAGCTCACTCTTTCTTCCAGATACAAATAAAAGATCTCTAACCTGTTTGGTGCCAGGTAATCGGCAACTGGTGGTTTCGGAGCTTCCAGTTTGAATCCAAGTGATTCTAGTTTCGATTCTACTGATTTCATGACGACTAGTTATTAATTCCAAGTTTTGGAAATTATCAGTCAATAGCTACGTCTGCTTTCGGCCGTTCGAGTTCACTCTTGAAATCCCACGTTATCTAGCATCTCCTGCCAACCTGAATCCCGCCAAAACCACCCGGGTTTTCAATCAGTACATTTTATTATTGTGCACGGATCCTTCAGGAATTTGTTGAATTGAGTCCCAATGTTCAACTATTTTTCCATTATCATCAAATCTAAAAAAGTCCATTGTTACATATTCATCATTATCAGGCCAAATTTGATACGTATGCAGGGCTACCAAACCACCTTCTGCAATTGATCGAACAAATTCAATTGATTTATCAGGATATTCTTTCGCCATCCGTTCGAAATATTCGATAAAGGGCTCAATCCCATCGCCTACTAAAGGATTATGCTGAATGTACACAGAACCTACATATAGTTCTACTGCTTTCCTTGGATTTCCCTCGTATGCCATATTGTAAAATGCAATGGCATTTTCTTTATTCTGATTTAGATTCATAGAGCTAATTTTTACTTGCTGCCAACGTATGAATAAAAAGCGTTATGCTCTTTATTCCGAATTATAGTGGATAAATATAACTAAGATTTCGCCTAGCCCATGTGTTCGCTTTGGGTCGTTTCCTGCCTTTCAGTGAATGGCAGCTTTCGGCCAAAAGCGGTCATTCAGGTACAACCCCATGAAGAAGTTATGACCTCAATCATGGTTGTGATTTCCGTTGTTTTGCATGAGCAACTTCTTCAGCTCTTTCATTCTGCATCGCGTTCTTCAAGATCCAGTCATCGCGAACCAACCTCATCTGAAATCCTCTCGAGCTTAAAGGGTCAAACGCTGGTTAGGCCGAATCAATCACCGCTCACGAACTCTCTCAAGCATCTGTTTGAACGCGTCGTTTTCTGCCAGAGAGGGAGACGAATCACCGTCCCTTACGATTTGATATAGAAAAATGCCGATCTGGTCGCCCTCGGAGTCGTACCAGAAATCAGTCGAAAACCTTCCATCGTGCACGATCGTTCCTGCGCGAAGCCCAGGCAATTGGGGACAGCCCAGTCCGCGGATAACGTAGAACCCAAGGCTATGCCCCAGCCCGCCACACTGGTAGTAGCCGTAGTCGCCATCCGGAACCTGATCTTCCATCAGACGGGAGATTGAGGATTCGTTGAGGATTCGCAGGCGACCGGGAATCTGGCCTCGGTAACGAAATAAACGCAGAAACTTGGCGAGGTCTTCTGCCGTGGAATGGAGTCCACCAGCCGGAGAAGCGTAAACCCATCCTGGTCGGGTCTTTTCATAATGCACGTAGTCGAGTGGGTCGGGCAGGCGTCGATCAAGATCCACCAAGCGGGCCCTTTGCGCCGGAGTGGCTGCGCTCGGAAAAAAGAAAGTATCATTCATCTCAAGCGGCTCGAGGATGTTCTCTGTCAAGAATTGATAGAATGTCTGGCCACTCAGACGCTCCACAATCCAGCCCAACATCGTGTAACCGATGTTGCTGTATTGAGGCGATGTCGACTGGA
>PVMK01119308.1_pt1 | contig 13881 bp, 12 predicted proteins | sample 1853481 | NCBI WGS metagenome assembly PVMK01 (sample SAMN08533507, study PRJNA380276) | Marine sediment metagenome, whole genome shotgun sequencing project. | reverse complement strand
CCCGGGAAAAACCCGGAGCCAGCAACACCAGGAGAAGAATCAGGAAAAGCCTGAGCGGTTGACGGGGCTGCCGGGATATTTGTTTTACCGCCAAAGACATCTTAAACCCCAGAAGCTGTTACTAATGAGTTCATTAAGTAACCGACATCAGATGGATTCGTTTCGATCGCGGCTGGAACCCGCTCCCACATATTCATCATCGAACTGTGGGAGCGGTTTCCAGCCGCGAGAAATCGATCATGTCGAGTGACTTTTGTTCTTCTGAGTATTTCTGACCGAATGTATATTTCGTATCTAAAATACGAACTCATTCTGAAGCTTTAATCTGTCTTTGGCAAGAATTTTGTTGTCTGCTTGGAACCGTTTTTAAACGCTCACCAGCAAGCCCTTCTGCCGCATGCCCCATCGATTCAGAAAAAGGCGGCCGGGGGGATAATCCCCTGATGAAAAAAATTGCCGTTGGGTATGAGCACTCTATTTGCGCCCGGTTACATTTATTACTTCACGTCTACGTTCACCGCACTGCTGGTCCCCATGTTACCGGCGGCATCATGGGCAACGGCAGACAGCCTGTGCTCCCCTTTGGTCTCTTTTCTGGTGTTCCAGTTGAAGCGCAGCGAACAGGATGCTGCTTCACAGGTTGCCGAACGGAACAGGCTGCCGTCCACAAAAAGCTGCACCTGCTGCATCTGCCGGTCATCGCTGGCCTGCACTTGGATTTTAACCAATTTGGAAACCGTGCTGCCGTCAGCCGGAAATGTAATGGCTACTTGAGGCGCGGTGGTATCAGAGACCGCGGTCTGGACGATGATATTTATTTCAGCTGAGGACGCAACGTTGCCGGCGGCATCGTAGGCCCTGGCCTGGAGGGTGTGTGTCCCATCGGCTGTGCGGGTGGTGTCCCAGGTAAAGGAAAACGGCGCGGTGTTATCGACGCTGAGAAACCCGCCGTCGAGGTAGAGCTCGACCGCGGTTACGCCGATGTCATCGGATGCCGACACACTTACGCTGATGGCGCCCGCAACAAACTCTCCACCCACCGGGGACACAATTGATACCTCAGGCGGGGTGGTGTCCGATATGGTGTTGTCCACGGTTACGGCAACAACGTCCGAATTACCGCTGTTGCCGGCCGCATCAAAGGCCACCGCCTGAAGGCTATGGGGGTCGTTGCTTGCTTTGGTGGTATCTCACGCAAAAGTGAAAGGCTTGGCGGTGTCGACGGCCAAAAGGGTCCCGTCGAGATAAAGCCCCACTGTTGAGATGCCGGCATCGTCTGTGGCCTGTACGCTGACACTGATGGTTCCGGATACAATGGCTTCGTTAGCCGGCGAGGATATCGATACGCTCGGCGGTGTGATATCGGGTTGGGGTTCGGAACCCAGTGCAGCGAGTACTGCTTCATACGCGTTTACGCGGCCGAACCCGTATGATGTGTCGTAGCCCACCGGCCCCAGGTCCACGGCGGTGCCTGCGAGCAGATCCATGATCTCCTCGGGCGTCAGCGCTGAATTGACCGAAACCACCAGCGCGGCCACGCCTGCTACAATGGGACTGGAAAAGGAGGTGCCCGAAACATTGCTGTAGCCGCCGCCCCGGGAGGTCGTGTAAATGCCGATACCCGGTGCCGACACGTCCACATACGGTCCCCGACTGGAGAAATAGGCCAGGTTGTCTCCGCTGTCGGTGGCCGCTACCGAGAAGAGGTAAGGCGTCTCGGCCGTATCGTCATCACAGCCGCAGTTGCCGGCCGCGGCAACCACCACGCCACCCCGGCTCGTCACGTACTGGGCCGCATTTCGAATCGTGGCGCTGTCGGCCACGCCACCGAAGCTCAGGTTCATGATGCGAGCGCCGTTGTCCACGGCCCAGGTGAGCCCTTGAGAAATGGTGGAGGAGTAAGCCCAGCCGTCGGTGCCGGTGACACGGATCGGCATGATGCGGGCCTCCCAGGCCACACCGGCGACCCCGATCCCGTTGTTGCCCGCCGCAGCTGCAGCGCCGGCCACCCGGGTGCCGTGGCCGTAGACGTCGGAGGTATCCAGGTTGTTGCTGTAAAAATTGTAGCCGGGCACGATCTTGTCGGCCAGGTCAGGGTGCGATGCGTCCACCCCGCTGTCGAGAATGGCGATGATGATATCAGCCGCGCCTTGCGTGATGTCCCAGGTCTGCGGGGAGTTAATCTGCGGCAAGTGCCACTGGTTGGGATAGTAGGTATCGTCAGGCGTAAAATCGGGTGCAAATATATGATTTTTCTCCACGAATTCCACTTCCGGCCGGCGGGAAAGCGCCTGCTGGACCTTTTCAAGAGCGTGGACCGGCACCCGGATGAGGTGGGTGTTGATCTAGTGAATCCTGTCGATAAATACCGCCCCGTGCGCATGATAAATGGCCTGCGCTCTCACTTGAGAAACCGCGGGTCGCAAACCGACGAGGAGTTCATCGGCTACCCAATCCGGTGGACCCTGGGCAAAAACAAACCTGGGGATAGCCAGGGATAAGATGGTAATAAATATAAAGATAGTGATGAAAAGAAGACTTTGCGGCGGGAACTTTTTGAAAACTACAGTGGTAAAAATACCTCTGGCATGCATAAGGGGCCTCCTTGTCTTAAATCCTAATCGTTGGAGGACCTCTTAATCCCGATAGAGGTGAGATGGTCTCCTTTCCTTCGGCAACCCGGCTGTCCAAAAATAGCTCTTAGCTGATAGCTCATAGCTGATAGTTTGAAAAAGTGTTATTCCCCCCATCAAAAATCAGTAACTATGAGCTACGTCCTATGAACTATGAGCTAACTTTGGACCCTTGGCTTTGCGTCGCTGCCTCACGACAGGTTTGCCTTTTCGGGAAGAAGTCCCCGCTGTAAAAACTTCAAATATCAATACAAGATATGTGCCATACTCGCCCTCTATTTGAATACCCTATGATTTCCTATACTTATCAAAATACCGCCCCCCCTCCTAAACGCGTCCAACTGTCTACTTCCGTCTACCCCCTGTCTACTTTCGAAAAACCATTTACCATTTAAAAAAGAGGGAAAGAAGGGGACGTTCGTTCAGAGCGTGCATAGCTTTTGGGCAGGAAACATACACTGGTCTTATTTTGATGGGGCAGAATAAGCTCAATGCCGGGAGGCTGGGAAGCGGGAAGCTATAGATCTGGAGCAAATTTGGGGACATCCTAAGTTGACTTATCCAGTGGGTCCACGGATGAAGTTAGGCTATTAGTCAAGGTGGGATCTTTCGAATGGGGAATTCGGAATGCGGAATTCGGAATGTGGAAGGCGGATGACAGAGGCTTTCGAATGCGGAATTCGGAATGTGGAAGGCAGAAGGAAAAAAGATCACCGGTCAAGGTCGGCTTCCTCTTGCTGCCGGCCGGTTTCAGGAATACGGCTAAGGACTAAACTCCACCTATTTTTCATCAATTTGGTACCCGTGGTGGTGGTTTACCTTCTAAGCGGTCGGAAACAAGGCGCTCAAGAAACGACGCAAATGGCGTGATGTCCTGTTCCACACTGGCACATTCAAGCACAGCCATATAGTCGTCTCGCTTTTCCAATGGAATTACGGTCCAGGGGTATCCGCCCGCCGCGAGCATCACGTTCATAAGAAACCGTCCCATTCGTCCATTGCCATCCATGTACGGATGGATATATACGAACACAAAGTGCCCCAGAACAACACGCACCGATGGTTCCGGCTCTTTTCTCAGCAAATCAAAGAATGCCGGCATGCAGTCCCGCACCGCTTCATAGCGCGGTGGCACATGCATTGAGCGGCGGATATATACCGGATCGCTGCGATAACCGGCGAGGTCCGCCGTCCGCAAGAGGCCGGCCGTCACACTCGGCCCCAACATCTCACGGTACCAGTCACTATGATCATCATCGCCAACCGCTCCGGGATTATCGCCCTTTAGCACCTTGCGTACGCTTTGGCGGACCGACCGATAGGCCTGCCAGTATCCGCGTGCGGCTAAGGCATTACGGTGTTCGCGGTCATCCTCGTTTTCATCCGGATCCCACTCGCCACTTCGGACTCTTTCGATCAGCTCAGGACTGACCCGGTAACCTTCAATGGACAACGAGTGATAAGCGTCCGTAACGTAAATGTCATCGGCTGCCTTGAGATAGGCCGCGATGTCGGAGGGCCGGTCCGGGGCGACCGGAAATTGTTTGAGGACTGGTTCCCGCATCTGCTGCCACATCAGGCGAATACGGTTCACATATGGCGACTGTTCGCGTGCTGGCAGGATAAGATTTATCTTATCTTCGAACGGATCGCTTTCGCGAATGTCGTAGTCTGCGGTTTGCATTGTCTTGACGATATCGTCGGCAATCCGGTCACGTCCGATATTTCGAAACGCACCTGCGAGTCGGCCGGCAACCGTAGTTCGTCCACCTTCAAGGAGCAATGCAAGCACATCGGATGCATCTCGCACCATAGCCAGAGCCGCGCGTGCGTCCGTTGCGTTCTGTCGAAAGAATCCGGATCCGCAGCTTACCAGGCCCGTTGGTATAGAGAACAGACGCAAACCGTCCTTCTTTACAATATGTCCGGACTCAGGCAGGGCCGCACGCGTATCAAATAAGGAGGTATTATGCAGCAGCGTTGTGATCTTGTTACGGGCCTTCGGTGAGCGCACAAGCAGTTGGCGGGGAACCGTCATGTTCCCGGCATGCAGCAATAATGACTGTTCAGGAGAGAAGCTCCAATTCGTCCCAAAACGCTCCTGTAAATAGGTTGCACAGAAACCCCAGAACGATGCATACCATGCCGTGCTCTCTCCCGCGGCATCGCCCGGGCGGGCAGGGATGTACCAGCCCTTCATGACCTCCTGCAAGAAGCCGTTTTTGACCAAACGTTCCCGATGGGTCCTGGTCAAATCACCTGAACGCACGGCGACGAGACCGCGGTCTTGCAGTGCTCTCAGGGCCTTGAGGGATTCGGCCAGTTTTTCATGTGGACTTGCCATGTCTTTCGTGCCTTGGTTAGCTTATTGCGTTGCATAAATTTTAGTTTTTTATGCAGTGTAGAATTTAGCTTATTATGTTGTATCATTGTTAGCTTATTCTGTCTAACAATATTTAGCATATTCTGTTACGATGATCCGGTGTGCTGATTGTCCTCATATCGTTCCAATTGTTTTTTGACGGGAAAAACGAAAGAGCGGGAACGGGGTTGACTAAGGGGATAAAGGGGACGGGAAGGATGAACGCGAATACAATAAATACCTTTGACTTGTCCAGCATCGACAAACAACTACGGAAAAAGGGCCGTGTTAAAAAAAAATCGGTTAGACAGGAAAATTTCACTTGTAAATTTTCCTAAAATTGTAAATTTTCTTGATCAAGAAAATGGATAAAAACAGGAAAACACCTACAGAAAAAGAAATGCTCGACCAGCTTCGGGAAGGTAAGATCCAACTTCCACCGCTGTCTTTTCGCTTTTGGGACGGGCGGCGGGATGTTGGCGTAAACGGACGTTTCGATGCATTTATCGAGGCATTATGGCGGCAGAATATAGCAAGATTCGCCGTCGAATGCAAAGCCCTTTCAACGCCCAAGGCCTTTCAGGACGGTGTCAATTTGCTGAAATCATTTTCCCTTCCCACTAATTACCTGCCAATGCTTTTTATGCCTTTCTTAAGTGAACGGCAGCTTCAGGAGTTGGAGAGGGAAGGGCTTAGCGGCATTGATCTGTGCGGCAACGGTGTGGTGGTTGTACCGGATACGTTTGCCGTGTTCCGCAGCGGCGAGAAGAACCGTTTCCCCTCTTCGGCCCTTATTAAAAACATCTACCGGAAAAACAGCATCCAAGAGGGGTCGGACCAAGGTAGAACACTGGCAACTAAGGCATGAGCTTAAAAACAGGGCTGTTTTTCGGCCTTAGAATGCCCTTTTTACTGTCGAAATGATGCATTTAAGGCTTTTTAGCTCATAAATGTTTCCCTGGGGGAGTTCCTTTTGTCTAAAAATTCTTATACAACAGCCAGGCTCTAAAAAATGGATTCACAAATCGATAATCCTTTTCGTAATGAAAGATAATTTTCAGATCGAGTAATCTTTTTAGAGCCGCTTGAGCAGATGAGGCCTGGGGAATGCCGGATTGTTTGAGAAATTGTGAAGATGTTGGAGTGTATCCTCCAATTCTTGCCAGTGTGGTCAAAAACTTCAGTTGCTGCCCGGAAATGATTTTGAGAGCTGTTTCATATCCTTTTGATTCATGTGCAAAAATCTGTTCAAGAGCCGAAGGAATCTGCTCCTCCAGTATATGATCCCCGTAAGAGGTCGTATCCCATAAGGCACTGCATAACTGCTGAATATCTCCGGCAACATTAAAGCAAATTTCAAAAATGTGGTCCATCACATTTGAGGTGATTTTTCGTTTTCCAGTCTTAAATTTTTCAGCGATAAACTCTTGGAATGATTCCTTTTTCAAGGAACCAACCTCGATTGGTATTGCTGATTTGAAAAAAGCGCTTTCCGGATCATTGAAAATACGGTTCATCTTATTCCGAATACTGCCGGCAAAGAGAAAGGGGATATCAGACTGAAATTGTATTTTACTCCGCAATTGCGCCAATGTTTCGCTGGAGTCGTTTAGATTCAATATGTCTTGAAACTCATCGAACACGACGACCAACGGTTTTGTTTTTAACTGGTAGGAAGAGATCAGATCCAGTACCCCGGGAATGGAATCGGGCTTTAACTGAACCGAGGCATCCAACGTCAAGGTAGGCATACCTGAAAGCGGGTCTATCGAAGCCACAGGCCGTAAATAGGCCAGCTTCTGAAATACCTTGTTCAAAATCCCCGCAGGCTGTTCAATCGAGATAACACTGGTGACGATTCTCTTTAGGAAGTCATCCGACGTTTTTGTTTCCAAAAGATCAATGTAAATGATTCTTCGCTTTTTCAGTTTTCGCACGGTTTCGTAGATTAACGAAGATTTACCGGTTCTTCTTTCACCTTGAATATAGACATTCTGTCCTCGCTTTATTTGATTTGCCAGATTTTTTTCCAGCTCCGGCCGTCGGCAGAAATCATTCTCTTTGACAATTTGGCCGTATTTAAAGGGATTCACGGGCTATCTCCATTACATGAATTTACGTTACGGTGATTTACGTTACGGTGATTTACGTTATACCGATACTAAAATCTGATTGCTATGATGTCAAGTCAAAAATTCCTCAGCCAGCAATACCTATTTTACTTTATTTATGGATATCCCTATATTTACTATATTTATACATGGGGGAAATAAAGACGTGTTATAACAACCCGAAAAAGCATTGGCTAATAAAGAAAACCAAACAGCCACAAGGGAATTTTCTTTCCGATTCCCGTCTCGATATCATCTATTGCCAGGTAAGAATTCGGGATGCCTTTTATCTGTTCGAAACCTTTATTTCTGCCCCCAATTTCGAATGTATAGCTGCCATCAACAAAAAAATCTCCGCGTTTGGGCACTGATATTTGGTGGTTCCCGCCAAGTATGCCGGCAAAAAAAGTTTCTCTTATATTTCCTATATTCTCTTTGCCTCTACCACTAATTGCATAGATCTGATTGGTGTTGTTAAGATAAATTTTTTCCGGCTTTCCCATTCCCCTCAGTCCGCTGCCGCTTTTTGGGAGTGCAATAATAGTCCCCCCGTCTTCAAGGTATTTCAAATAATTTTTTAGCGTTCGTTCGTCACCGATTTCTACTAATTTTTTAAGACGCTTCAAATCCGGCGTAAATGGAACGGACTCAGAGATGACGGTGAGCAGCTTTTTCAGTTTTTGAATGCTGCGTCCACTTAATTCAGGATATACGGCTAACAAGTCACTTTCTATGGTTGTATGAATACTCTGTTCCAGGGTTATGTGATAAATTGATTCATCTTTATACTCCTGGAAATATGGGAAGTATCCAAACCTAAGATAATCCTTAAACAAGGAAAGAATCTTGGCCCCGGCGGTCTCCACGGATTCGACAATATTGACTGCAGATTTTTCATGATATTCCAAAATGGATTCAAGCGAGAGGGGCTCTGAATTTTTATCCAGCACCAAATCGATATATTCTCTAAAAGAAAGGCCGGTCATCCGATAGACAACAGCCCTTCTGCTTAAATCGTGACTGCCTTTCTGAATGGCGATGGCGGAGCTGCCGGAAGCAATGATCTGCAGTTTTGGAAAACTGTCATAAATGCTTTTAATTTCTGCCGACCAGTTGACCCATTTATGAATCTCATCAAAGCAGATATACTCACCACCCAAATTATGGAATTCTTCGGCAATTTCATATAGATTATTTCCGGCAACCATAAAGTGGTCAACCGGAACATAGAGCGCCTTTTGCGTGAAAAAATCATCGTCATATTTTGATAGCAGGTGCTGGATAATTGCTGTTGTCTTGCCTGTGCCGCGCGGGCCGATAATAATCGAAAATCTGTTTTCAAGCGGATACTGATGAAGAAAATAGCGCTTGTATGGTCTGTTATAATTTCTTAAAAATTGTCTGCTGAGCTCAAATAGATTATCAATCATGATTTGCCCTTTTTACCTTTTTTAGGATTATATTCCTATCAAACAAATTGTTTTTTAGTATCATATCACTATCATATTAACTATTCAATTGGATTGCAATACTATTTCTGCTGACGTTTTGGAAAAGAAGGGGACGTTCGTGCAGAGCGTGCATAACTTTTGGGCAGGAAACATCCACTGGTCTTAGTATGATGGGGCAGAATAACCGAAGGGAACGTTGTTTCCCAGGTTGACTTATTCAGTGGATCCACGGACGAAGTAAAGCTATTGGTCCCTCGAAAGCGGAAGTCGGAATGGGAAATTCGGAAGGCGGAAGGAAAAAAAGATCACCGGTCAAGGCCGGCTTCCTCTTGCTGCCGGCCGGTTTCAGGAATACGGCTAAGCACTTAACTCCACCTTTTTTTCATCAATTTGGTGCCTGTGGTGGTGGTTTACCTTCTAAGCGGTCGGAAACAAGGCGCTCAAGAGAAACGACGCAAATGGCGTGATGTACTGTTCCACACTGGCGCGTTCGGGGCCTGGGGTCGGACCACAGGGGGCCTATGGTCACCCAGGGCCACCAGACCCCAGTCCACCAGCCCGAGTGACATTGTTAAGTTATTTTTGCCGATCAATTGATCGGTTGAACGAAAAGATAGGGGAAAAAAGCTTGACATTTTTGTTATACTACAATATTTTCTTTGTATAACAATAGAATCGCCTTAGCAGGAGAATAATCATGGGTGCCGGTACTAAAGAATCCACTAAAATGAAAGTGTTCCCCAAGGGGCAGGTTGTCATCCCTGTTGCATTGAGAAAAAAATACCAAATTGAGATTGGTGATCAGATTGATGTGATTGCTGAATCCGAGGGGATTTTATTGAAGCCTCTTCCAAAAGAAAAAAGCCGGAAATCTGCGACTGAACGGTTATTTGGCATCTTTCGCGCCTATGCATCCGGCAAATCAGAACCAACCAAAGCGGACATCGAAAAGGCAACTGAAGACGGTTTTGCTGAAGGGTGGAATAAATGATCGCTCTATTGGACACCAATGTTCTGATTCGATTTTTAACACTCGATAAAGGAAAGAAGTATAAACGGTTATATCATTTCTTTGAAGCGCTGGAACACGGGGAAATGCGAGTGGAGCTGAAGCTAATTGTTTTATTCCAGGTGATATTCGTTTTAAAAAGCTTTTACAAAGTTCCTAAAAAACACATTGCCAATGGATTAGCAGACATCCTCAAATACAAAGGAATTACAATCAAGGATAAAAAACTCGTTCAACGCACACTGGAACTGTGGCGTGATAAAAATGTGGAGATCGTAGACTGCTATCTGATTGCCTGTTTGGAAAAAGACGCCCAAAACATTTTATACAGTTATGATCGGGATTTCGATAAATTTAAAATTAACCGTAAAGAGCCCTGAAGGAGGCTGAAACCCGATTGGCCACTTTGTCTAAATTATAGCCCTGGCCTGTAAACGGTATCTTTCTTCATATTGTTCTGTTGACTTATCCGCTGGGCTCACGGATTAAACGTATGGCTATTGATCTTGCGAATGAGGAATTCGGACCCGGCGTCGTTCTGCTGGTAGCCGAACTTCCGTCTTCGCCAAGGCTACAAGGCTATGCCGAGACAAGATGCCGCGGCTATCGATGTGGAAGGCGGAAGGAAAAACCCGGAGTCAGCAGCACCAGGAGAAGAATCAGGAAAACCCTACCTGCCTCGGGGAAGCAGCCATGCTTTGAAGAAAGGATTAACAAATCTGATTTCCTTGCCGCTTTTAAACAGGATGTTGATGTCGATCATTCGTGTCATCGCCCGGTTCACAGATGCCGTACTGTGCAGCCCGACTGCTTTCACAAAGTCCATAGAATAAACACTTTTCCCGCTTTCCCTTGCTAAAGCCGAAAGGCACTTGAACTGAAAGTCAGTCAGAAGACTGACAAAAGCTTCGTAAGACTTTTGCTCCCGGGTGAATATCAACTCGAGGGCGGACTTCAAATTGCCCGGGGAAACGGCGTCATTTACCGCAGTGACCTCCCACAAGACCTCACAAAGCTGCTGAATGTCTCCGGTTACATTATTGGCAATATTGAATACATGCTTCAAGGTCTCCGGCAATACTTTACGCTTTCCACTTTCAAACTTTTTTATCAAAAACTTTGAGAATTCTTCAACCGGCAGCGGGTCAACGGTGATCGGAATCGCCGATTTAAAAAAGGCTGAATTCGGAGAAATAAATATTTCATCCATTTTATGTCGTATGCTCCCCACAAAGACATAGGGAATATTGCTATGAAACTGAATCTTGCTCCTTAAAAGGGCAATGGCCTCGTCGGCGTCGTTGATTTTTAGAATGTCCTGGAATTCATCAAAGACGACCACAAAACGTTTTTTCTGCGCCAGAGATTCAATCAAATCAAGCACCTCCTGGATTGAACCAGCCTTCAGTTCCACGGAGGCGTCAAAGGCAACTACCGGCATTGATGTCACAGGATCTACAGAAATTATCGGTCTGAGGTATGACAGGGTCTGAATTATTTTAGCCGTCCAGCTCGCTTTTTTTTCCAGCGTAACGATTGCCCTGAGCATCCTCTTGCACAGGGCATCAACAGACTTTATGCCAAGAAGATCCATATACAAGATATCGGTTCCCTTTAGCTTTCTGACCGCCTCATATACAAGAGATGACTTTCCGATACGTCTTTCTCCGATCACCACTAGGTTCTGGGATGCTTCCATGTGAGCGGCAATTTGTTTCAATAGGTCTTTTCTGCCACAGAAATCATTTCCCAGAACAATCGACCCATATTTAAAAGGGTTCATGAACCACTACCTTTCATCATAACGTAATTACTCCGCCCTGAAAAATAGCATATTCAGGGTGATAAATAGTTCTTGGAAAACTGAAGTTTGTTTTTTAACCATAGGTCCGGCGGATTAATTAATCCGCCCGGATCAGCGTCAAAATAGCCTAATAAGATTTCAAAAGACAATAATATTTTACCTACTCCTGATATCGTTATTTTTCAGGGCGGAGTAATTAGCACTTTTGTTTTTAGCACAATTGTTAGTAACATAACTGTTATAATATTGCAACAGCTCAGTTAACCACTACCCCTAAAAAGGGCTATTGATAGTAATCTCATTAAACAGAGTTTGGGTGACAGTGACTTTGTTAAGAGTGTGCTTGAAACAGCCCGTGGGAATTGGATATGCCGGTTGACTCACCTTTTTGCACAGCGGTAATTCAGTCCACATTCATCGAGCCGCGTTAAAAGAAAAGTTGCTAAGGACACAATCTAACAGCGAGCTCTCGCCCCCCGGCCCTATCTTGAACTTTCTTCACAGATTATCTTAAATGCATCTTTTTGACGGTCAAGTGGGCATTCTAAGGCCGAAAAACGGCCATATTTTTATCCTCATGCCTTAGTTGTTAGTGTTCTACCTTGAATTAGTTGATTGATTGGTTGATTCGTCGATTGGTTGACACTATCGCTGCGAAACTTCTTTATCGTAGGGTGGGCATTGCCCACCCTGCATTGACTGTGTTAAGACAAATAGGGCGGGTCACGACTAGACTCAATCAACTAATCAACTTAATCAGCTAAATCCCTAAGCTTATTGATACAAGTCCGGAGATTGGCTTTTTCTTAAATCTCCCTTTTTGGTGCCAAAAACATCGCTATAAGCCAAAAAAGCGGAGCTATTTTTAGCATAAATCCTTTGTTGTCAATCATTCGCCATGGTCCGACCCCATTTCTCCCATTTCTCCCATTTCTGACCGACCCCATTTCTGACTTTTGGGCAGGAAACATACACTGGTCTTATTTTGATGGGGTGGTGAATTATTACCTATACATTTTGTTTTTAAGTCTCCGAGGGGCAGAATAAGCTCAATGCCGGGAGGCTGGGAAGCGGGAAGATAGAGCAAATTTTGGGGATGTTGTTTCCTGAGTTGACTTATCCAGTGATCTCAGAACCCGGAAAGGCCCACATTTACTATTTGGGGTTGTAATTTGGCAATTGACATGTTAAATTGCCAAAAAAAGGAAAGATCAACATGGAAACAATCCTAGACCGGTTTGGTCGCATTGTAATACCCAAAAAAATACGGGAAGATTTCAATCTCAAAGCAGGAACTCAGATTCAGATCGAAGAAAATGAAAAATCCATTATCTTGACACCCGTTTACGGAGAGCCAAATCTGCGGATTAAAGACGGGGTATTGGTATTTTCAGGCGTCCCGCTCGAGGATCTTGGTGAATCATTGACAAAGCATCGCGAAGAAAGGCTGAAAACCATCCGGAAAAAAACCAATGAAAATCTTATTTGATACCTCTTTGATTATTGCCGCACTGGTTGAATCGCATCCGATGCACGTCAGGGCCTTTCCATGGCTCAAAAAAGCCAAAGCAAAAGATTTTGAGCTGGTCGTGGCCAGTCACACAATCGCCGAAACATATGCGGTGTTGAGTACGCTTCCAATAAAACCGCGAATTTCTCCTTCCGTTGCCTGGCGGCTCATTAATGAAAATATTGTTTCAATCAGCAAAATTGTGTCTCTGACTCCAGCTGAATACGGCTTTACTATCAAGCAAATATCCGAATTAGGACTGGTCGGGGGGATCACTTACGATGCCCTAATAGCGAAGGTTGCTCAAAAATCAAAAGTGGAACGGATGTTAACTTTGAATTCAGAGCACTTTACGCGGGTATGGCCTGATGGAGAAAAAATAATTTCCCTACCCTAATAAAAATGGGTAAACAAACCAAGAAGCGGGTTTTGAAACCGCCTCTAAACATTGTTTCCCGAGTTGACTTATCTAGTGGGTCCAGGGACGAAGTAAGACTGGGTGCAAATCACCGCCGTCGGTAAACGGCATCCATCCCCTCATTATCAAAGGAAGGGGGTTATAGTACCTGGAGTATTGGAGTGATGGAGTAATGGATTGATGAATGGCTGAAATAATGGAAAAATATAAACTATGTTTGGATCTCGCATAACCAAAGGTAAAAAAGTGAAAATCAGATCTATTTCCGCTTTTAAACCCAACACTCCATTACTCCAATACTCCTGCATTCCTACGTTTTACATGTCGGCATAACACACATTGCCACGGATATTACAATAAACAACAGTCTTGATTCACACCCAGTAAAGCTATTGGTCAAGGTGGGATTTTTCGAATGGGGAATGCGGAATGCGGAATGTGGAAGGCGGAAGGAAAAAAAGATCACAGGTCACGGTAGGCTTCCTCAAGATAAAAAAATTCAAAAAAGACCTACCTCCCTCGGGGAAGCAGCCATGCTTTGAAGAAAGGATTAACAAATCTAATTTCCTTGCCGCTTTTAAAC
>PVMK01189091.1_pt2 | contig 13883 bp, 10 predicted proteins | sample 1853481 | NCBI WGS metagenome assembly PVMK01 (sample SAMN08533507, study PRJNA380276) | Marine sediment metagenome, whole genome shotgun sequencing project. | reverse complement strand
TCGCCGATTCCAAACGGTCGTGACCTGTCCAGGCCTTGTCTGCGGCAGACGCTGCGCAGGGAATAAAGCGGACCGCAGGGAGCCATCCCGGAGTAGCGTCTGCCGCAGACAAGGCCGATTGCCTGACAAGCACGTTCGGCGAGTGAGTGAATATTTGATTTTCCAGATATGCACGAGAACTCACGGCAGTCCGCCCCAGACGCTTTTCGTTGCCGGGTTAACCAGACGCTGACTTTTTGGAAGCCTTCTTCTTGGAGGTCTTCTTCGCAGCACGTTTCTCTTGCCTGTTGACGACACTCACCGCGGCAGACCCGCCCTTCCGAATGGGCGAGATTCCGGATGATTGATCACTGTCGGCGGCCGCCGCGTCCGAAGGGTCCCTGTTCCACGTGAACTTGAAGTCCCTGCGACCCGGGGCGCTCGATGTGAATTCCAGCCTGGCCCAACCGAGGCCCGGGCGGGAATCGCCGACTGACGATTCTTTGTCCGGTATGGGGCGGGTTTTACTCTTGAAGCTGAATTCCGTGTGCTTCCCGTTCGGACGGACTGCCGTGAATCCCATTTGATCCGTCGACCAATCGGTCTCGGGAGCGTCCGTCGGCCGCTTTTTCCAGGCGAACTTGAACACGACATTTTTCCCATCGGGATGATGCGTAGTGAACTTCATGTCGGCCGCGCCTAAGTGGTGTGTCCGGCCGCAATCTGCCGGCGGTGCCGACGATAAATCGCGTTGCGGTACTCTGGGCTTCCGCGTTTCGGTTCCCTGCGGACGTCGTTGTGGCATGGCTTGCAAGGCAGCCTGTAACAGCGCACCGATGCCGAAGGCGATTGCTACGCGTGCGACAGGATGCTGCCGAAGATAGTCTTCCGTCTGCGCAACGAAACCCTCTGGTGTCTTCGCGCTGTCGTCGCCAAGCTCCTCCGCGGGGCGATCAACATCCGCGGCGGAATCTTCAGTGTCCCTGCTGTCAACGCTGACAGAAGTCATAAAACTACTCCTCCCGACCCGGCGGCTGTCGCCATCCCCTGGCGTACTCACCCCGGCCGGCGTCTGGCCCGGTCACCGTTTGGCGGTCAACCCGGCACACGCCGATAAACCGCCATTCAATTCAAGGTTTTACAATAACATTCCCGAGCGCAATCCGTGATTTCCGCAATCACCGTCTCTGACCATCGATGCGACCATAAACACTCTTTTTTGCGAAGCTGCTGTCGTGGGTTCCCTCGCGGGCTGTCACGACATGCACTAGGATCAGACATCATGCGCAGAGTATTGTCGATTGTCGTGCTGCTCCTGATTTTACTGCTGGCCGGCGGCTATGCCTGGCTCTGGCAAGCCGATCAATTCCAGCAGGACGGAACCCTGAAGCTCGCGGTGTTAGACGCGCCAGTCCGCGTCGTGCGCGACGAGCAGGGGATACCGTATATCTATGCGCAGTCGCTGGATGATGTATTTCGTGCCCAGGGCTTCGTGACCGCGCAGGACCGCCTGTTTCAGATCGAATTTACCCGATATCTCTCCCACGGCCGGCTCGCGGAATTGATTGGCGAAGCCGGTCTCCGGTCGGATATTCCGCTGCGCGTGGTCGGGATTCCGCGGCACGCCAAGCGCCATGCGGCGCTCCTGCGAGGCGAGGAAAAGCGCCGGCGCGAACTCTATCTGGAGGGTATGAATGCCTACATCAGCGAGCACGCAGATGAACACCCGGTGGCCTTACGGATTCTCGGCATCACACCGCAGCCCTGGACCCTGGCGGATTCGGTCACGCTGAGCTATTTCCTGAACTGGGCAAGTTCGGCCAATCTGGACACGGAACTGATCAGTCAGGCAATCCTCAACCAAGTGGGAGCGGAACGGGCGGCACAGATCGCCCAACTCACCTTTAACCCCGATGATCAGTCCGAGCAGGCGGCACAGCCGGTCCCGGCGACTCGTCTCGATGGACTGCAACCTGGAGATTGGATTACAAGCGAACTAGGACCGTTTCAACTCGGCAGCAATAACTGGGTGATGAGCGCCGCCCGCTCGACCGGGGGGGCTCCCGTCGTCGTGAATGATCCGCACATCGACTCGCGAACGCTACCGGGTATCTGGCACCCCGTAGGCTTGATCACGCCGAAACTGCGCGCGATTGGCGTCGCCGGAGCCGGCATACCCGGCCTCGCCGTGGCCCGAACCGACCGCATCGCCTACGGCATCACAAACTCGTATGGCGACGTCATGGATCTTTTTGTCGAGAAACTGGACCCGGCCAACCCGGATTACTACCTCGAAGGGGAGAACTCGGTGCCGTTCGAGATTATCGAGGATACCGTGCGAGTGAGGCAGCGAGGCAGCGACCCGGGCTTCCGGGACGTGCCGCTGCGCATTCGCGTTACGCATCGCGGGCCGGTGATCTCCGACCACGGCATGGGGCTGGAACAGAATAATCTTCTGTCGCTGCGCTGGGCCGTGCCGGAGGCGATGCGGCCGGACGACAGTGGCGGCACTGACCTGCTGCTGGCACGGAGTGTCGCAGAAGCAGGGCAAATAGTTTCTCGCGTGAATGCCCCCTACAACTATGTCGTCGCGGACGTGGACGGCAACATTGCACACTTCACCGCGGGTCGTGTACCCATCCGCCTGCGCGGCGATGGCTCCACCCCGCTACCGGTCAACAACGATAGCGATGCCTGGGCGGGCACTATTCCATTCGAGCAGATGCCTGGCGTCGTTAATCCGCAGCGGGGCTGGGCAGGCACCGCTAACCACCGCACCTTGCCGGCCGACTACCCCTACTCGTACTCAACCTATTTCGCCTCTTCCTGGCGCTACCGTCGAATGAAGGAATTGCTGGACGGGTCCGACGAGATTAGCGCGGAGGATCACTGGCGTTTCCTTCGGGATACGAAGAACACCATGGCGGCGGAGCTGGTACCAATCATGGCAGCGGCACTGGCGGCTCATGACGATACCCGGAAGATGGCCGACCTGCTTCGCACCTGGGACAGGATGGACCGGCCGGATGCCGTGGCGCCGACGATTTTCCAGGTCACTTACCGGGCATTTGCGCGCCTGACGTTCGAAGACGAACTGGGTGCAGATATCGCGGGTCGCATGCTCGACAGCTACTACTTTTGGCAAGAGCGGCTGGCGCGCCTGTGCCGCGAAAACCAGAATGCCTGGTTCGACGACATCAGGACCGGCGAGCGCGAGACCCGGGATGATCTGTTCCACAATGCGGCACTGTTAGCCCGTGACGAACTGACGGAGCTCCTCGGACCGGATATGCAGGACTGGCGCTGGGGCAGGCTGCACACCGTGACGTTCTTCAGCCCAACCATTCCCGGAAAATTCGCCGCGAACCTGCTGGGCGGCGGAACGCTCCCCAAGGATGGTTCCGGTGAAACGATTAATCGCGCGACCTACCGATTCGCCGAACCCTTCGATGCCGTCTACATCGCTTCGCTACGCTTTGTGGCAGACCTGGCGGACCCCGACAAGGTTATGGCGGTGGTGTCCGGGGGTGTCAGCGGCAGGCAGTTCGATCCGCATCTCAAGGATCAGCTCGCGGCCTGGCAATCCGGCGAACTGCGTTACTGGTGGTTCAGCGACGACGCTATTCGCGCGCATACGCGCCACGAACTGCGCCTCGAACCCTAGCAACCCTGCATCGCGTCTATTGAGGTGGCAGCACAGGCACCGGATTGAGCACCCAGTTTTTCGATGTGCGCCGCGCCGGACATGGAATGGCAAAAGCCCGGTCGCCTTGCTCGGCACGCAACTTCTTCAAATCTATGCGCCAACCTTTGTCAGTCCACCGATTCAGGAAATCACGGTAGCGTACAACGGCGCCATCGGACGGCACGAGGACTTCCTCGGTCGGGCTGTCGGGCGTGCGCACGGGATCCAGCGCCTCTAGTATATCGATATCCTCCTGGGCGACGATCAGGTTCACGCTGACGAGGCGTTGATCGTTTTCGGGCTGCAGCAAAAAATTGCGCATATTGACGAAGAATATGCGCGTACGATTCTCGTCGATCGGCGCCTCGAAAAAATACTGGTGGAAGCCGTTCTTATTCGCGAAATCGATCCAGGTGATCATCTGGTTCGGCCCGACAAATCCGGAGCCGGCCGAGGCATCCTGGGCATGGGTCGCCAGTTCCTTCAGGGCTTTCGTTTCTTCGGTGGTAGTTTCAAACGTCACCCGGAACCTGCTGCCCCATGTCTCGTCCTCCATCTCCAGGGGTTTGCGGCGGAAATCCCGGAGCATGGCGGGGGCACCCTGAGCCGGGTGCACGAATTCGTTATGCGAGGGATCCAGTCCGTTCTCCATGGAGCGTTCGTAAAATGCGCCGACTTCGAAGACCACGAGTTTGTTGGCGCGCCAGCCTTCCTGATCGTATTCTTCGACTTCGCGCAGCGGCGGACGCTCTTCCTCGGGCAGATCACCGAGAAAGGCGAACACGATGCCGTATTTTTCCTGAACCGGGTAGCTGTCAACCTTTGCGCGCGCCGGTACCTGGTCATCTTCCAGGCTCGGAATATATTTACACAGGCCGTCACCACCAAACTGCCAGCCGTGATACGGGCAGACGACCTTGCCTTCCTTGACCCAGCCCTTGCCGAGGGCGCCGCCGCGATGGATACAAACATCGCTGAGGACATGAGCACCACCCTCAGGATCGCGGAAAGCCACCAGGTTCTGACCCAGAACCTTGGTGCGATGCGGTTCGTATGTCCTGACTTCATCGCTCTTGGCGATCGGATACCAGAAATTGATGTACATGTTCGCCTCCTCGTGGTCAAACAGCGTGCTTTATCGGTTCGCAGAGATATTCAGCGCATACCATTCAGTCAGTTCAATAGTCATGCCGTCAATAGGTATATTCCGAACCAATATTCGACAACCAGGACACGAAAATCTAAAGTCTACCCGGTCAGATCAGGCAGCTTTTTCCAACCGAAACCCATGCAAATACCCGGACCTTTCGAAATTCAGCGCGTTCAGGAATCCGAATGGTCTGGACGCGCCGTAGATTTCTTGCTGCTCAACGTCACACAGGAACAATTTATCGAAACCCGCACGTCGCACGACGAACGATTTGTTAACGTCGCACAGGGATTGTTGCGCATGTCTTTTCACAGTTTCATCGTGCGCACCGCGCAAGGCATTTTGCTCGTGGACACCTGTGTCGGCAATCACAAAGAACGGCCTTCGCTGCCCGAATGGCACTTGCAGACATTTCCGTACGTCGAGCGACTGAAACAAGTTGGCTTGACCCCGGACGATATCGACTTTGTCTGCTGCACTCATTTGCACGCCGATCACGTTGGCTGGAATACGCAACTCGAGAATGACCGATGGGTGCCGACCTTCAAGAATGCACGTTACCTGTTCGCGGATAAGGAATACTGTTCCTGGGAGCAATATCACATCGACAATCCCGGCAGTCCCTACGAACGGGCATGGAAGGACAGCGTACTGCCGGTCATGGAGGCCGGCCTGGCTGAACGCGTCAGCTCCGATTATGAAATCATGACCGGAATTCAGCTGCGGCCGGCGCCCGGACACACGCCGGGCAATGTCATTCTCGAACTGACGGACGGCAAACAATCCGCGGTCATGAGTGGCGACGTCATACACCACCCGGTGCAGATCGAACGCCCGGAATGGTCCAGCAATTTTGATATGGACCCGGACCAGGCGCGACAAACCAGGCTGGAGTTACTCGCACGACTGGCCGACTCCGGCGTCATATTGATGGGCGCGCATTTCGCCGGACCGACCGCTGTGACGATCGTCTCGGACGGGGACGGCTATGGCTACGAATAGCGGTTTGAAAACTCGGCTATACGGATCTGCGTGACCGACTGTCGGAGTTCATTTTGCCGGAGCGTGACATTTAACCCTGGTCGAACATTCTTTCAGTCAACTGGGCGACGGTGCTACCACCAAGCACACGCACCGCCTGACCGTCTTTCAAGGTTTCAGCGCCGCGGATCACGACCTCGTCGCCGATGTTCAGATCACCCTCGACGGCAATAACGTCACCAGCACCTTTTCCCGGACGCACTGAAATGCGTCTAGCCGTGGCATTCTCCAACACCTTGAAAACATAGACCTCGCGATCGCGCAATACCAGCGCATCACGGGAAATTGCAAGTTGCGCGAGTGTCGCGCCATTCGGAAGTCCAATGCGCACGGCCTCCCCGACCACCCAGTCACCGGCGGGAATTTCAACTCGCAGCTCGACCATGCGTGAGCGGTCATCCCCTGTTGGCACCAGCGCCTTCACTACTGTCTCGAGGCGAGAGTCGCCGCTCTCGAGCACTATGGCCTGACCTGGCTGTACGTGTTTCGCGACGCCGACCGGCGCACGCGCCCGAACTTCCAGCGCCGCGGTATTGACGATGCGCAGTACCGGGTCACCAACGCGGGCGAATTCACCGACTTCCGCGTTGCGCTCGACGACGAGACCGCCGAAAGGCACCACAACCGTTGCGACTTCAATGTTATATAGCGTGCCGTCGCGCCGTGCTTCGCGAGCCACACGTTCCTGTTCCAGCATTTTGAGATCCATCGTCAGCCGATCGAGTTCCGAGGCTGCCATGCTGTTCGAATCCGATAGCGTTCTGAAACGTTCGAGTTGCCGGCGCAAAAATTCCTCGTTAGCCTCCAGGCGCCGAATCTCGGCCTCATCCGTGCGAAGCTGGATTTGCCAGGCCGTGTCACGGATACGCGCAATTGCTTCGCCGGCCGACACAAAATCTCCGACCTCAGCCAGCCAATCAAGCCGCCCGGATATTTCTGGAGCGATATTTGCACTTTGTCGACTGACCACGGTTCCCGGTGCCCAGAGGAGCGTCTGTTCACTCTGCAAAACTACCTTCGCGACCTCGACGGGTGTGGCAATTGTGTCCGCTGCCAGAACGTTGACACTGGTGGCGGCCAACACGAGGGCCGAAAGCAATGAAGCAAGCTGGCGAGATTTTCGTGCAACAGTCTGACTGGTCATAACGTTACTCCTGATCAGGCTACCGATCTCAGTGGTCTGTTTCCGGCTGCTGCATGTTCTTCCATCTGCACGAGTTGTTGACTTGCACCGAGCCGCAATAGCGCCGGCAACAGTAGCAAGGTGAATATCGTGCTGACAGACATGCCACCGACAATTACGGCAGCAAGACCGCGATAAATGACGCTGCCCGCGCCCGGCGTCAGCAGCAGCGGTAACATTCCAAACACGCTGGTCAGCGTACTCATGAAAATCGGGCGAAGGCGCAGTTGCAATGCCTGCTCAACCGCATCGTGTCGGCTCATGCCGGCACGCTCGGCGCTGCGGGTTTGATGCGCCAACAGGATTGCATTATTGACAACCAGTCCGAGCAGAATCACGAATCCGATCATGGTCAGGAGATCGAGCGGCTGGAACGCAATCAGATTCAGAACCCGTAATGCGAGGACTCCGCCAACCATCGCGAGCGGCATCGACAAAGTGACCAGCAAGCTGTCACGAGGCGAACCGAACAACGCGCTCATCAGCAGAAACAATACGACAAGGGCCATACCAAAGTTTTGCGACATGGTGAAAATCGCCTTGCGCAAGCTGTCGGCACTGCCGCCATACAACAGATTTCCGTCGGCCGGCAGCGCGGCCTTGATCTTCGGTTCTACCTCACTGCGCAAAACTGACAGCGCATGCTCAAGCGACATATCCTCGGGCAGCACGACCCGCAGTGTGATCGTGCGCCGGCGATCGACACGTTTGAGCTGCGTCGGACCCACCGTGCGCTCGATCGCTACCAGCTCAGACAGTGGTATCGTGATGCCGGATGGTGTGAAAATCGGCAGGCTGGCCAGTTCCTCCGGATTTTGCCAGCCGTTCGCGCGCAGAATGATGTTCATGCGCTGATCGCCATCAAAATGCTCACCAACGTACAATCCATCACCGACGGCGCGCACCACCTGTCCGAGATTCTCGCGATTCCAGCCGATTTCACCGAGATTGCGGTCGTTCGGCACCAGGCGCAGCTCCGGCTCGGCCAGTTGCAAGGCGGGTTCCGGTCGCACCATTACGGTCGGCAGCGCGGCCTGGATCCAGCCCATGGCTTGCTCACTCAATTGGGCCAGCGCTTTATTATCCCGCGACTGCAGGTGCAGATTGATGTCGCGTCCGCCGCCGTATTCAGAAAACAGATTGATCTGCTCCACGTATGCCTGAAGGTCAGGCAGATCAGCGGTGATTTCCTCTCTTATAATCCGCTCGAGTTCTTTTGCCTGACTGAGATCTTTGACGCGCGCGCCCATACCCCCACCGCCCGACCAGGTCATAATGTAGTAGTTCAATAACTGTGGCTCTTTCTGACCATTCATATACGGGCGCATACGCTCGTCCATCACTTGTATATATTCGCGATTTTTTGTCTCCGTACTGATACCCGGTGGAAACACAAAGAACGTATCGACGGCGTCACGCTTGACCGGCGGCAGATAATCGAGCTCCGGCAGCAACAACCAGGCCAGGGCGATCGGAGTGATCATTAACAGCGCGATGATTCGCCAGCATTTCGCCGGCGTTGCGGTGCGCGCCATGATAAATCGGGTGATGCGCCGCCAGAGTTGCTCGTTGTGGTCAACAAGCTTGTGATCACGGATCCAGAGTTTCGCCGCCACCGGCAACACGGTGATGGCGACCAACAGAGAAATCAGCACCGCAATCGAGATCGTCAGCGCGAGGTCACCGAACAACTGGCCTTCGATATCCTTGAGCAGGAAAACCGGCAGAAATATCGCCACCGTGGTTACCGTCGAGGCGATCAACGCGCCCTGCACCTGCCGGGTACCGTTCCGGGCGCTCTGTTCACAATCCTGACCACGCTCGCGATGGCGGATGATGTTCTCCAACACAACGATTGCCGCATCGAGCACCATTCCCACCGCAAATGCCAGGCCGGCAAGGGAAATAATGTTCAGCGTACGGCCCGTGAGTTGTAACACGATGAACGTCGCCAGCAACGAAATCGGAATCGACATCGCGACAATCAGGGTGGCGCGCAAGCGCCGCAGGAACCACCAGAGCACCCCGATTGCAAGAAAGACGCCGATAATGAGATTGCTGGTGACGAGGTTGATAGCGCGGTAAATAAATACCGCTGCGTCAAAGGATTGCGCCATCGTCAGACCATTTTCGGCCAGCGGTCCGTCTTTCAATTCGTCGACGACAGCAGCGATGCGGTTCAGCGTTTCCAGCGCATTGGCACCATTGGCGCGATCGATGCGCAGGGCCACTGCCGGGTTACCGTTCTGAGTCACGACTGCGCTGGAATCACCGCGGGTTATTTCGACGTCGGCGACGTCACCAAGGCGTACAGGGCGTCCATCGCGCCAATCCAGCACCAGCGCTCCCAGTTCGTCAGGCTCGAAGCGACCGGCAAACCGCAATGTGTATTGACGCCGGCCGACATCGACAAAACCGCCGGAAACGTCATTGGCGCGGCCGATGCTATTGGCTAGTTGCGGCACCTGGATGCCCAGGTCGGCCGCCCGATACGGATCGAATTTGACCTGCAGTTCGACGGGACCGCCAAAACCATCCGTCACTTGCACATTGGACACACCCGGCACGGCTTCGATTGCCGGGCGGATTACATCCTCGACAAACGATGCGTAATCACCGAGATCCTTCGGATTGTCCGGCAGTAACTGAACGAAGTAGTAGGTCAGCGCCGGCGTATTGTTGCTGCCGGCGCCGGCCATAATTATGGGCGGGTTCGCATCACGCGGCAACGCCGGCAAACGGTTCATGCGGCTGATCACGTCAATCAGCACTTGCTGCATATCGGTCTCGATACCAAAATCGAGGTTAATCCAGGCGACACCGGCGTTTGCCCAGGCCGACATTTCCTGCACGCCGGGCAACCCCTGCAGTACATTCTCGATCGGCTCGATAATCTCCGACTCGATCTCTTTCGGTGAGGCCGCCCGCCAGTTTGTCTGGATCGTAATCCGTGGATTCTCGATGTCAGGGAACAACTGTATCGGCAAGTTGCTCAGGCTGTAGATGCCGAGCAAAAGAACCAGCGCCGCGCCGACGGCGATGGCCGCAGGGTTCTTAAGTGATGTTGCGGTGATATCCATGATTTTCTATACCCGCTCAGTGATGGGGCATGCAGCGTCGGGCCCGGTTCAGAGTCCGAGCATCGACGCTATTGTTACGATCGGAACTATCATCGCGATAAGCACCAGCATGATGTCTTCGCGTCGTTCGAGAATAGACGGCTGTCTTGCGTTAAACATTTTGATTCTCCGTGCAAATCAATTCGATATGCAGCACCTTACGGCGCCCGTTTACGAAAGTCGCTCGATTTGAGATGAGGCGATGCCCGGGGACGATAAACCGTTTTTAGCAGCGCTCTGAGGGGAATTCAGGTGTGAAAAATCAGATCTGAGCGGACAGACTGTGTCCGATCACGCGAAAAACCGACTTCGCAAATCCACTGTTGGAGGCAATTCGCCCGAGACGCTTTCCGCGGGAATAAAGCGGACCGCAGGGAGCCATCCCAAGGAAAGCGTCTCGGGCGAACTGCCGCGAGCTCTGCGGCATACCTGTAATAGCCAAGATTTCCTCAACCCGAAACCCTCTGTCAGACATTCAGCCTTGTCTGAGTTATTACAATTCAGGCGATCAGGTGCTGGAGCTTGTCCTTGTAGGTGCGGCTCATCTTCAGGCGGGCGCCGCTCTCCAGGGTGACGAAAAATTCACCGTTGATATGTGAAATCAGCTTCACGATGCGGTTGACGTTGATCAGCGTGGAACGGTGGATGCGCTGAAACAAAGACGGATCGAGCTGCTTTTCCAGCTCCTTCATGGTGATGCGCATCACGTAGGTTACGCCGCTGGCGTGCACGCACATGTAATCTCCGGCCGCATCGACCCAATCGATCTCCACGATCGGCACGATGGTGATCTGATCACCATCCTTGATCGTGAGCTTCTCGGGGAAAGACTGCCCGCCGGCCTCGACCAGCGCATCAATGCCCACTTCGGATTTGCCGGTCATGTTCATGATCAGCTCAAGCAGCTGTTGCTTGCGATTGCTCCCCCGCTGCTGGTCAAGCTGCTCACGCGCCTTGTTGACCGCGTCGCGCAAGCGATCTTCCTCGACGGGTTTCAGGACGTAATCTACAGCGTGCACATCGAACGCATGCACCGCGTAATGATCGAACGCAGTGACAAAAACGATCATTGGCATATTGTCCGCCTGCAACTCGCGGACCACGTCGAATCCGTCCATGCCGGGCATCTGAATGTCGAGGAATACGACATCGGGCTGTTCGGTGGAGATCGATGCGATGGCTTCGCGTCCATTCTTGCACTCAGCGATCACGTCAACTCCGCCAATCTTGTCCAGGCGAATTTTCAGACCGCGGCGCGCAAGGCCTTCGTCATCGACGACGATAGCTCTCAGCGGCGTCACACTCATCTCAGCGTGTCTCGTATGGTATTCGCAGGCAAATCTTGAGTCCGTGAGGCTCGACCGTGGCAAGCTGGAAGGCCTGATTACTGCCGTAGACAGATTGCAGTCTTTCACGGGTATTTTTCAACCCAACGCCGCGCCCAGCTGACAAATCAGCCTGCTCAAGGTTCTCAATGCCGGGGCCATTATCGGTGACTTCGAGCAGCAGGTCCCCGGCAAATACACGTGCATCAATCCGAATCGTGCCACCCTCTTCGCTCGGGGCAACCGCGTATTTAATCGCATTTTCGATCAGGGGTTGCAATAGCAGACTCGGGACCAGCGCGCGACGGGACTTCTCATCGAGTTCGATCTCGACCTTGAGCCGGTCATCGAACCGCACTTGTTCGATATTGAGATAAAGTTGCAAGGCTTTGATCTCCGTGTCCATATCGACCTTCGCCATGGGATCGCTGTCGAGCGAATAGCGCAGAAAGCTCGACAAACGCGTCACCATCGTATTGGCGAGATCTGTCTGTTTTTCGAGAATCAATGTGGAAATCGCGTTCAGCGTGTTGAACAAGAAATGTGGGTTTAGCTGATAACGCAGCATCTTGAGTTGTGACTCGTGGGCCATCGCCGAGACCTGCAAGAGCTTCTGCGTCTCTGCCTGGAACATCTGGTAATACTTGATCCCGAAATACAGGCCGCTCCAGCACAAGAGCAAATAAAACGAGGTCAGAATGCCCTCGAAATAAGACATGATTCCGGTAATCTCACCCACTTCGGGAACATGTGACGCAAAAGTATGAACCATTGAATTGTTCAGGATGCGTATAATTCCGGCAGCCAAATAGGAGCCGACCAGAACGGTAACAACGCGCATCGCGATTGGGGAGTTCCAGACCGCTCGATACAGGTAACGCAATCCGGTGCTTATCACAATTCCACCCAGCGCGGCCGGCGGAAACAGGGCGATTACTGCCGCATCGGCCTGCCAATAAAACCAGGCCAGGGAGCCCGCGATCGCCCAGCCCGACCAACCGATAAACTGAAGCATCCAGAACTGCGCCTCGCGGTTCTCCAACAGGCGTTTTAGTTGCGGCATTTCAATCGGCGGCACCGATTTCTTTGTTTCGATTTCCAGACTACTGCTCATCTGACTTCGCGCTCAATGACATGCAAAGATTGTATGCCAATTCATCGCGAAACTGGCTTCGGCCCGCCGCAGAAAACGCTCGCTCTGCCGCGTACGATCATGTAAGGCACGAACCCGGCCAGGGTCGTGATGACGATCTCATACACTTATAATCAGCGGTTCGCCGACCCTACGAAACAGGAGATTTCAACATGACTCAGATTGGCACTGCTATAACCTGGCGCCTGACGCCAGGAATCACGCTGCTCGTCATGCTCGCCGGTTGTTCGGAACCCGCCGCGCCACTGGCGGAACAATCTGCCGTCTCCGCCCGAGAGCAAGCCGCGGCCACGAGTCCGGCCGCAGCCGGTGGCTCCGAATTGCCGACTTGGAAAATCCCGAATATTCCGGGCGGCGGTGAGGCCTACTACGCCCCCGATAGCCATCATCTGATCGCTCAACTCGAGGATCCGCTGGCCCAGCAGGCGAAGGCGCCCGCATCCCGGGACAGCTGACCTATATTTTCACCGATGACGGCAAATCCAGCCGCCGCATCACCGACCATGGCCACGACGGCTGCTCGTATTTTTCCCCGGACATGAAATACATTGTCTGGACGTCCACGCGGGACCACATGGATCTACCGCTCGGCGACTGGCTGGATGATATTGACTACCCGCGGGGCGCCGACCTGTATATATCGGATCTCGAAGGCCAGGATATCCGTCGCCTGACCAACAACGAGTGGTATGACGCGGAGGTTTCGATTTCTCCCAATGGCGAGTGGATCGTGTTCGGTCGTCAGACCGACGGGAAGATGGACCTGTGGCGCATACGGCCCGACGGCACGGGTGAGCAACAGATCACTTTCACGGAAGATTGGCAGGAAGGTGCACCTTTCTATTTGCCGGACAGCGAAACCATCATGTTCCGTGCGTGGCAAACCAGTGTGAAGAACGCGTTGCGCGAGCAGCATGCGGGCAGCGGTGGACGCTGGATCACGCCGATGACGGTCTTCACAATCAAACATGACGGGACGAATCTCACGCAACGCAGCTTTGACCGCGACATGAACTGGGCGCCCTACCCGGCCCCGGATGGCCGCCACTACGTGTTCGTGCGGGTCGTGGACGGTGGCAAGAACTGGGAGGTGTTCCTCGGTGATCTTGCGGGCGGCGAACCGATGCGATTGACATACAACCCGTATTTCGACGGGCTGCCATCCCTTTCGCCGGATGGCAAGAAGATGGTTTTCTCGCGCCAAGGCGCCGACCGAAGCTTTGCGGTCTATGTGATGGACGTGTCGTC
>PVMK01139578.1_pt1 | contig 13884 bp, 12 predicted proteins | sample 1853481 | NCBI WGS metagenome assembly PVMK01 (sample SAMN08533507, study PRJNA380276) | Marine sediment metagenome, whole genome shotgun sequencing project. | reverse complement strand
GCTGCGCAATCCGACCACCGATCTCCGATTGTCGGTGTGCTCGATCTGGAAACCGGCAGACGCTGGGACCTAGACGGCCCCGGCGAGGGTGACGCCGCCTATGGCGAAATTGCGAATATTGAGTTCGCTCACGACGGGTCGCGGCTGTTTACGCAGGGGCAGACTGACGGCACGGTCCTCGCGTGGCCCCTCACGGGCAACGGCCGGCAGGGGCCCGTCGTTGTGCATCGGACAGGGCCGGCGTTCGGGTTAGGGATTGCCGAGGACCCCCGTGGGCGGTTCCTGATTGTAGGGACTGAAGAGAAATCGTGGCGCGTGCCCTTGGATGGTGGTCCCCCGGTTCCGCTCGGGGTCATGAGCAGCCTTCCAAGCCTGGACGGTAACGGCCGTCTCTTGGCTGCGCAATCCGACCACCGATCTCCGATTGTCGGTGTGCTGGATCTGGAAACCGGAAGACGCTGGGACCTCGACGGCCCCGGCGAGGGTTACGCCGCCGATTGGTACTTCGATCGGGACGGCCGGCTGCTGGTACAGAGGGGCGGCGTCTTGAGCCGATGGGACCCGGCAACCGCAACCGCCGAGACACTTTTTGAGGATGTCGCGTACAGTTTTCCGCATCCTGACGGTCGCATTTTCATCATGAGTGAAGGCACGTGGTGGCTGGTCAATCTTGAAGACGGCTCGCGAACGGAATTCTCTCTGCACGGTGAACCCGGGACCTGGGACATCGACCCGACAGGCGAGATCATAGCCGCGGGCAGCCGCGACGGAAGCGCACTGGCCTGGTCGATCTCCGAGCAGAAGCCGCACATTCTCCTCGGCCACGAGGGGCGCGTCTACGAATCCCGCGTGTCGCCGGACGGCAAGTGGGTCGCTACCCGTGGCGCCGATCAAACTGTGCGCCTCTGGCCAGTGCCGGATCTCTCGAAGCCGTCATTGCACATATTGCCCCACAGAGAACTGCTGGCAAAACTAAAAACCCTCACCAACCTCCGCGTCGTGCCCGACGAGACGTCCTACGCCGGCTACAAGATCGAACCCGACTTCACCGCCTATCGCGGCTGGGAGACGGTGCCGACGTGGTGAGCCTGCCCGTGAAGAGGAGCCAATTCTCGGATTATTCAGGACTGACAGCGTGACCCGGAGTTCTTCGTTTGTGCCCGTTATCAGATAGAATGGTCGGCGCAACGGCGCCCGTTCTCGTGGGCGGATGAACCGGCCAAAGGAAGGCAGGCAGCGTGGCATCGCTTCCCGACGTTTTTCGCATCCTCGATGACCTTCTGAGTCGATTCGAGATTCAGGCGCCCTGGAGCAGTGATGAGTGATCGGGTGAGACCGACAGAGGACAGGATCGCAGCGGTCTTTCGTGCGAAGGCCGAGTGGCACCGGAGGCAGGCCCGCCTTCCGATCAAGGAGAAGGTCCGAATCTTGCTCGAGTTGCAGCGGCAGGATTACCCCCTCCTGAAACGACACCGCCGGTTGGAGTGGTGGGAAGAGCCCTGGACCATCGAGCCATAGGAGATGGCCCTGATCCAAGGCCCCTCGGCCGCTGAATCGCGTCCGGCAGCATGGACACCACCGTCCGCCTCTGGCCCATACCGGATCTCTCCAAGCCCCCGCTCCACACCCTCCCCTACGACGAGCTCATCGCCAAGCTCAAGACCCTCACCAACCTCCGCGTCGTGCCGGACGACGAGTCGGCCTCGGGCTGGAAGCTGGAGGTCGGGCCATTCCCCGGCTGGGAAACGGTGCCGAGCTGGTAACAAAACGGGGAAAGAGATCGCAGGGCGATCAGTTAACCCGCATATCTCACCGGGTTTCGTCGCGAGGGCGGCGAGGTGTCGTGCCCAGCGGGGTTTTCGACCTGAGGGGCGCGGAGCGCGTACTTGCGGTACGTCGAGCACCCCGAAGCGAGAAAACCCCGCTGGGTGCGGTGCATCGCCGGCCGCAGCAGAAAGCTGGTGAGATATGCGGGTTAAGTGCGATAATGTGCAGGTGAGGAGGCCAGAGAGGTGACCAACCAATTCACCGCAGTCGTCGAAAGAGATGGAGATTGGTTCATCGCATTCTGCCCGGAGCTCCCAGGCGCTAACGGCCAAGGGAGCACGAAGGAGGAATGCCTGAACAACCTCAAGGAAGCCGTCACGTTGATTCTCCTCGACCGCCGTGAGGACGCCCTTCGCGGGGTGCCGGAAGACGCCACCCAGGAGATCATCACGGTCGGATGAAACGCTCGGCACTTCTCAGACACCTTCGTAAGCACAGCTGCATCTTGAAGCGCGAGGGACGATCTCACTCATTGTGGTGCAACCCACAGACCGGTGGTGTCGAGGCGGTCCCCAGACACACCGAGGTTTCTGATCGTCTTGCTCGAAAGATCTGTCGCGGGCTCTCGGTCCCCGAGGTAAGTCGCTGACGACAAATCGCCAGAACCGAAAGCTCGAGGTCGGGCCGTTTCCGGGATGGGCCGAGGTGCCGACCTCCTCGAGAAGCGCTCCGTCGAAGGTGGACGAGTGGGAATTCCGAATTCCGAATTCCGAAATCGCTAATGCGTCTCTGCTAAAGTGCAACCAGAACCGGCGAGGAGGACGCACCAGATGGCTCTGCTCGAGGGCAAACCGCTGACGAACGTCGATGCGGCGTGGCTGCGCATGGAATCCCCCACCAACCTGATGCTCATCTCGGGGGTGATGTCCTTTTACGAGAAACTCGAATTCTCGGAGCTCAAGGAGCTCATCGAGGACCGGCTTCTGCCCTTCGACCGCTTCCGGCAAAAGGTGGTGGAGTCGCCGATTCCCGGTATCGGGCCGCGGTGGGTGGACGACCCGCACTTCAACCTCAAGTTCCACCTGCAGAGGACAGCGCTGCCCGATCCCGGGGGCCAGAAGGAGCTCCAGGAGATGGTCAGCACGATCATGAGCACGCCCCTCCACTTCTCGAAGCCTCTGTGGCAGTTCCAGTACATCGAGAACTACCGCGGCGGCAGTGCATTGGTGGTGCGGATCCACCACTGCATCGCCGACGGCATCGCCCTGGTCCGGGTGCTGCTGGGTTTGACCGACGACTCGCCGACGGGTCCCCAAAGGTTAGGCGCACGCGACGGCGCCGCAAACCGCTTGCCGGTGGCTTTTGGCTGCCGGAGGTGGTTAACGATGCCATCTACTCGATTAGCAGGGCGACCGGCCGCGCCGTGAGCAAAGGTTTCGAGGTCCTCACCGACCCCGCCCGCACTGCCGAACTTCTGGCCGAGGGCGCCAAGGGAACCGGAATCCTTGCTCGGCTGGCGACCATGCCCGCCGATCCCCCTTCGGTGTTCAAGGGCGAGCTATGCACCTCCAAGGTGTGTGCGTGGTCCGAGGTCATGCCGCTTGACGAGGTCAAGGCCTACAGCAAGGCCCAGGGCGCCACCATCAATGATGTGCTGCTCGCCGGGGTTACCGGCGCGCTCCGCCGCTACATGATCGGCCGCAAGACCGAGGTGGACGGCATCGATCTTCGCGCCGTGGTACCGGTCAACCTCCGTCCCGAGTCCGAGATCGTCAAGCTCGGCAACCGCTTCGGGCTGGTCTTCCTCGCGCTGCCGGTCGGTATCGAGGATCGCGGAGAGCGGTTGCGCGAGCTCAAACGCCGCATGGATGCCATCAAGGGCTCATCGGAACCGATGGTGATCTACGCCATCCTCAATGCGGTCGGCATGGCCGGCCCCGAGGTCGAGAAGATCGCGCTCCAGATCTTCGGCTCCAAGGCGACCGGGGTCATGACCAACGTGCCCGGCCCGCGCGAGGAAATCTACCTCGCCGGTAAGGCCATGCGCAGCATGATGTTCTGGGTGCCGCAGTCGGCGCGGCTCGGTCTTGGCGTGAGCATCCTCAGCTACGCCGGTCAGGTCCGACTTGGCGTCGTCACCGATTCCGGGCTGGTCCCCGATCCCGAGTCCATCATCGACGCGTTTCAGGAGGAGATGCGGGAGATGATGACAGAGGACGTTTAACGTTAGAACGTTCAACGTTTAACGTTAAACGTCTTCGAAACCGAGGCTTGCCTGCCCACTCTCGTGCGCGAGCAACCATCTCTTCCGGTGCATTCCTCCTGCGTATCCTGTGAGGTCGCCGTCGGCGCCGATGACGCGGTGACAGGGAATGATGATGGCTACGGGATTGCGTGCGTTGGCCAAACCCACAGCCCTGCTTGCACCGGGGTCGCCGAGCTTGCAGGCAATCTCGCCATAGGTGGTCGTGGTTCCAAACGGGATGAGCTGGAGCTTCTCCCAGACCCGTTTTTCAAAGTCCGACCCCTCGGGATCGAGCTCCAGATCGAAGCTGCGGCGCTCGCCGCTGAAGTACGCCTCGAGCTGGCGCACGGCCGCGGCACAGACCTTGTCGGTGGTTCCGGCCGCGGTCGCGTCGTCTTCGGCAAACGACACCCGAACGACGGCGCCGTCTTCGTTGACCGATACTTCAATCGGTCCGACGGGCGTGTCAAGCCGGCCCACACCAGGAGGAATCAAGAGGCTCATGCTTCGACAGGCCGGGAAATCGGTGCCAGCGCGATTCGCTTCATATTCATCGTTCTCCTCTTGTCCGAACCGTCGATTTGTTGAGACGAAGTCTAGCATGCCTTACACCCTGTGAGATGTGCGGACCAAGGTCTGTCGCCGCTTCGCGGCTTTTCCTTTTTCTCCCCGACTCCCTCCTGGGGCTCACGCCCCAGGCTATGGATCTACCGCCGCTTCGCGGCTGGTGAAGCGTTGATCGCCCGACGTTGGAACGTTAGAACGTTAAACGTTTCCCACCCTTCCCCCATCGTGGCCCGAATCTCCGTGCGAGGTTCGGCGGAACGTTCAAACGTTTAACGTTTCAACGTTGAACGCTCCTCTCCTATACGCCTCCGGTGAGCCGCTTCTTCACCACCGCGTGTCCGCGGAATTGTTTCAGCACCTGTGGACTCCGTGTTGCGGTGGAGGACGGCCGGTTGCGCTCGATCGAGGCCCACCCCGGCAACCTGGCCACCTCCGAGGGGCCGTGTCTCAAGGGCCTCTCGTACATCGAACGGGTGTACGCAGAGGATCGGCTCCTCCACCCGCTTCAGCGCAACGCCTCCGGCGGCTTCGAACAGATCTCGTGGGAGGCCGCACTCGACCGGATCACCGGCGAGCTGATCGCGGCGCGTGACCTCCACGGCCCACGAAGCGTCTTCTTCTACGCCGCCAGCGCCACCAAGGGGCTGATGAACGAGGTGTCGACCAGTTTCTGGCGCCTCTTTGGCGGTTGCACCACCACCTACGGCGATCTGTGCTGGCCGGCGGGGCTCGAGGCGACGCGGTTGACCCTCGGCGACAACCGCCACAACGCTCCCTGGGATCTCGTCAACGCGCGCCTGATCATCTTCTGGGGGAAGAACCCGGCCGAGACCAACATCCACCAGATGCCGTTTGTCGAGGAGGCGATCGAGCGCGGCGCGCGGGTGGTGGTCATCGATCCGCGGCGGACTCAGTCGGCCGAGAGTGCGGAGCTGTTGGTCCAGATTCGGCCCGGAACCGATGGTGCCCTCGCCCTCGGCATCGCCCACCTCCTCATCAAGGGGTCGGCCCTGGACGAGGCCTTTGTCCGGGAACACGTGCACGGATTTGACCAGTACGCCGCTATGGCCGCGGACTATCCCCCCGACCGTGTCGCCGAGATCACCGACGTCCCGGTCGAGATCATCCACCGGCTGGCAAACCTCATCGGCTCGATCTCTCCCCTCACCATCTGCGCCGGCTTTGGGATGCAGCGCTACACCAACTCGGCCCAGACCATGCGCTCGCTGATCGCCCTCCTCGCCCTCACCGGAAATCTCGGCAAACCGGGCGCCGGCTGGGTCTACGCAAATCTCCAGAGCCATATCTTCAGCACCACCAAGGACCCCATCGCGCTCTATCCGCCCGAGACCGACGACGATCCGGTCCGGGTGTCGGTCTCAACCGCCCGGCTCGGACCAGACATGCTGGCGCAGGGGGATCCTCCGCTGAAGATCGGCTGGGTCGAGCGCGGCAACCCGGTGACCCAAAATCCGCAGACCGCAAGCGTGATCGAGGCCTTCCGCGCCCTCGATTTCGTGGTCGTGGTCGACCAGTTCCTCACCGACACCGCGCGCGAGGCGGACATCGTGCTACCGGCAAAGACGATGTTCGAGCAGACCGACGTCATCTCCGCCTACTGGCACCCCTACATCCAGATCAAGGACAAGCTCATCGAGCCCCCGGGCGAGGTTCGGCCCGAGTCCGAAATCTACTGGGATCTCGCGCAACGACTTGGGATACCGGCGGACGAGGTCGAGAGCCGGATGCCGGCGCCGTCGGATGAGGCAGTCGAGGTGTGGCTCGAGCGTCGACTCGAGGTCTTCCCGGAGCTCTCGCTCGAACGCCTCCGCGAGGGGCCGGTCATCGCCCCCGGCGATCAGGAGGTGGCATGGGCGGACCAGGTCTTTCCCACCCCGTCAGGAAGGGTCGAGCTTCTGTCCGAGGAAGCCGAACGGAGATGGGGCGCCGACCCGTTGCCGAAGTACCGGGCGCCTGACGAGACCCCCGGCGTCGACCATGAGACCTCGTACCCGCTCTACATCCTCACTCCCAATACCAAGAACCGCATCCACTCTCAGTTCGGAAACCTGTCGACAATCCGCGAGCTCGACCCGATAATTCAGGTCGAAATGAGCCCCGTCGATGCCGCGGCACGCGGAATTTCGGATGGCGACCGGGTCCGGGTCTTCAACGGTCGCGGCAGCATCGAGCTCGACGCCCGGCTGGACTACAGTCTGCGACCCGGCTGCATCTCCATCCACAACGGCTGGTGGATCTCCGAGGGGGGCGGAGTCAACCTGCTGTCGGCCGCGCGCGAAACCGACATGGGACACGGCGCCGCTTTTCACGACAACGCGGTCGAGGTGGAGGCCGTCGAATGACGCAGGCCCTCTTCATCCTCGATCTTGACCGCTGCACCGGCTGCGCGGCGTGCGTTGTCGCGTGCAACACAGAGAATCCAGTGGACGGGGATCTGAGCTGGCGGCGGATCCACACCTTCAACCCCCAGCGGCTGCCGGCGGCGCCGGTCTTCCACCTCTCTCTCGCCTGCAACCACTGCCTCGAGCCGGCCTGCCTCGCGGGCTGCCCCGCCAACGCCTACACCAAGGACGCGCGCACCGGCGCGGTGCTCATCGATGATGACAAGTGCATGGGCTGCCGCTACTGCTCGTGGGTGTGTCCCTACGAGGCGCCGCAGTTCAATACCGGGACCGGGATCATGGAGAAGTGCACCTTTTGTGACCACCGTCAGGCGGATGGGTTGGCCCCAGCCTGCGTTGTCGCCTGCCCGACCGACGCCTTGCGATTCGAACCCGACGGCGAGCCCTCGACCGTGGGGCACGCGGGCTTCCCGGACACCGGCCTCGGGCCGGCGGTGCGGATCGTCGGCGATCGCCGCCGGTTGGGGCCGGAGATGACCGCCGCTCCCGTGCAGACGGCAGTGCTGCGGCCGCTTGAGACAATCGGGTGGCAGGGGCTGCGAAGCGAATGGTCGCTGTGGTTCTTCACCTCGGCAGCCGCCCTTCTCGTCGCCTGGCTTGCGGCCGCCACCGCGCTCGGCCGCACCGTCGCCCTCCCGTTCTTTGCCGCGGGGGGAATCCTCGCCATGGCCGTCAGCGCCCTCCACCTCGGCAAGATCACCCGGGTGTGGCGGGGAGTTCTCAACGTCAGGAGCTCGTGGATCAGCCGCGAGGCGGCGTTCTTCTCCGCCTTCTTTGGCGCGGCCTGTGCCCTCACCCTTGTCGGCGGCGGGCTGCCGGGAGCAGCGTCGTGGGCCGCCGCGGCACTCGGATTTGCTGCCCTCTTCAGCATGGACATGGTCTACCGTGTGCCCGGCCAACCCGCCGTCACGGTGCCCCACAGCGCCATGGCCACCCTGACGGCCGCGTTCTACATCGGCATCCTCCTTGACGCACCGACGCTGTTCTGGCCCACCGCCGCGCTGAAGCTCGTGCTCTACCTGGCACGCAGAGATCATCCGAAACCGGGAGCCCGGTTGGCCGCCGCCATCCGAATCGGCATCGGTCTCGTCCTACCCCCGCTCGTCCTGGCTACCGGAACGGCCGCGCCCGCCGTCGCCCTGATCGGCGCGGTTCTCGGCGAGCTCATCGACCGCGCCGAGTTCTACGCCACCCTGCGTTTCCTGACGCCCTCACACCAGATCGACGTGGATCTCGATAGCGCGCGGAATTGAGGGTTTGGGCCATCCATTGTTTTGAACCGCAAAGAGCGCAAAGCACGCAAAGGTTTTCGCAAAGGAAATGATTGAGTAGGTCAAGAAATACTTAGCGTCATCTTTGCGATCTTCGCGGGCTTTGCGGTTCAAGAAAAAGAACGGAGAGGCGTATTTCGTAGTCGGTGGCTCGTGACTCTTGGTATGATCTTCGCCCGGAGGCACCGCAATGGCATTGGAGTTCAGCGAGCGACAGCGGAGTGTTATCGCCAACGCCGTCACCATCCTCTCCGCGGTCGTGATTATCGGCGCGGTCGGCGCGTTGTTTTGGGTCGTTGGCGCCTTCTTTGTGAGGTTCTCGGCCATCTTTCTGCCGGTGGCGGTGGCCGCGGTGGCCGCGATGGTGGTCAAACCCCTCTACGACGCCATCCACACCCGTCTCAAGCTTGGGCGGTTTCCGGCCCTGATCGTGGTCTTCCTGTTCGCGATCATCCCGATCGCGGCCCTTGGGTGGTTCTTCGGCGGCCTCGTCTTCGACCAGGCCAAAGGCCTCATCCAGAGCTGTCCCGGGTGGTGGGCATCGGCGGTCCAGTGGACCAAGCTCCACGCACCACAGATCGAGCACCTGCTGGTCGACACGAAGATCGGCCAGGCCGCCGGCGACGCAGTCCAGGGCCAGGGCGATGCCTTTGTCAATGTGCTTCAATTCATGGGTCAGCGCGCGGTGTCAGCGGGCGCGGGCGTGATCTCCTGGGTGGGCGCGCTGGTGTGCTGGGCAGTGGCTCCCATCTACTTCGCCTTCTTCCTCATGGCCGACACCTCTCGTATCGAAAACCTTGAACGCTATATCCCCCTCCTCAAATCGGAGACTCGAAAGGACCTCCTGTATCTCTTCAAGGAGTTTCTCAACATCATAGTCGCTTTCTTCCGTGGCCAACTCATCATCGCCTTCCTGCAGGGGCTGCTCTTCGCCATCGGCTTTACGATCGTCGGCCTCAAGTACGGCTTCGTCATCGGCCTCACCCTCGGTTTCCTCAACATCGTTCCCTACCTCGGCAACATCATCGGTCTCGCCACCGCCCTGCCGCTGGCCTTCTTCCAGGAAGGAGGCGGCGTCACGCGCGTGCTCGCGGTGCTCGTGGTCTTTGCGGTGGTGCAAATGATCGAGGGCTATCTTCTGACGCCGAAGATCATGGGCGACCGCACCGGTCTCCACCCGGTCGTCATCATCCTCGCGATCTTCTTCTGGGGATCGGCATTGAACGGCATAATGGGGATGATCCTTGCCATCCCGCTGACCGCGTTTCTGGTCGTTTTCTGGCGGCTGGTGCGTGAGAAGTACATGCCGGAGCTCGTGTGACGTAAAATTACTGTCAACATATATCTCTATTTAGTTGATTAGTGTATAGTCCTTTGTGTTGAAGACTTTATTGAGTACTCTCTGCCGGATCGGATTTCTCACGGCAGTCGTTGCGGCATGTGCGGCGGCCACGGTGAGCGCATCGACATTCGGCGTCAACGCCCACGTGCCCCAGGAAGCGGTGGCCGATGAGGTCGTCGAAGCCGGGATAGGATGGGTCCGGATTGATTTTCAGTGGGTTGCCGTCGAGCTCGAACGCGACGTCTACGACTGGAAAAGATACGACGCTCTCCTCGACCGGCTCGAGGCACGGGGTCTGCGCGTCTATGCGGGTCTCGCTTCGACGCCCGCGTGGGCGACGAGCGGTTCCGAACTCTCAGGGGTTCCGGACGATCCGGACCAGTGGCAGGAGTTCTGCTACCTCGCCGCCTCCCGCTACCGTGGACGGATAGACGCCTGGGGGCTTTGGAACGAGCCCAACCTCGACCGCTTCTGGGAGGGCTCGCGCTCCGAGTACATCGACAAGATTCTCCGGCCCGGCGCCGCGGCGATCCGTGCTGCCGACCCTGGTGCGCTCATCGCGGCACCCGATCTCGCGCACCTCTCGAGTGCCAACTGGGACGACTGGCTCGAGCGGGTGATTTGGGACGCCGGCGATGTGATCGATGTTGTGACCCATCACATCTACCCGTCGTACGGAAAGGCGTGGGAGGTCACCTACGATCTTGACAAGAAACCGACCATTCCCTTTGGCTCGCGATCGGTGCGGAGGATCCTTAAGGACACCGGCTGGTGGGGCCGACCGTTTTGGCTCACTGAGACCGGGATCGAGAGCGCCAAGCACGGCCAGGCCGACCAGGCTAAGTTCTACGAAAACCTGCTCGAGGATTGGTTTGGGCCCAACCCGGAGGCGCGGTGGGTCGATCGCATCTTCTTCTACCACATGACTGACGGGCCCGATCCAACGCCATCGACCTTCGGAATCCTCAACGGCCGCCCCGATCTCGTCCGCAAGGCGGCGTTCTACGCCTATCGCGACTTCATCACCGACGCGGTTGTCGACGATGCCGAAATCTTCGCCCATTCGACCCCGATCTTCCTTGCTCAGGGCGAGACCATCGAGCTCCCGATCACGTTCCGCAACACCGGCTCGACCACATGGAGGCAAGCCGACGGAGTCCACCTCGAGGTGACGGTGGATTCACAGGCCTGGGAGACGGGGCACGCCTGGTTCCTCACCGGCCTCGAGGTGCTTCCAAACGAGACCGTCGATCTGCTCATTCGACTGACGGCGCCATCGGAGGCTGACACCGCCACGCTCTCCGCGCGGATGACGGCCGGCGATGGACACCGATTCGGCGAGCTCCTTCGTACGACGATTGCCGCCACAGACAACGCACCGCCCGAGGTGCTCGCACACCCGAGGGGCGGGGTCGTGCCCGAGGGCCGCACGGCGACGTTGTCGGTCCAGGCAGCGAGCGACACCGAGCTTCGCTACCGCTGGCGCCGCAACAGCGTCGAGCTGAGCGACAACGAGCAAATCGAAGGCAGTGATTCGCCGCGGCTGACGATGCTCGGTCTGGATCGCCACCTCGAAGGCGACTATGACTGCGTGATCACGAATGAGGCCGGCAGCGTCGTCACCAGAGCGGCCCACCTCGCCGTCGGCATCGCCGCGCCACGCCGACCAGCCGACCGCGCCATGCCGGTCGTGGCCACATCGAAGGTGCGCATGATCGGGCGTTAGCCGCGAAGCGGCGACAGCCAACCAGAGGATGACGACTGGGGCTCACGCCCCAGCCGCAATCTGTCGCCCCTTCAGGGCTCGGGGATTTTTCGGTGGCCATTACCTGGGGCTGACGCCCCAGGCTAAATATCTGCCGCGCCTTCGGCGCTGGCCCCGCATCACAAAATCGACGAGCCGGGGCACCGCCATTCCGATGAGGTGACCGCGCGAAGCCGCGAAGCGGCGACATATTCATAGCCTGGGGCGTGAGCCCCAGGAACACGGTGACTGAAACACGACAAGCCGCGAAGCGGCGACAGACGATTCTGAAGATGAGGGCTGCGGCTGACGCCGCAGGCGCGATCTCACGATGTCTGTCGAGCCAGTCGGCGTAGAGCTCCGGACGGCGGTCGCGCAGAAACAGCTTCCGCGCGTGACTCGATGCAACCTCGGCGAGGTCGATGTCGGTGTGGAGGATGTGGTCTGAGCCCTGCGGGGCGCGCGCCAGCACCCGCCCGTCGGGTGAGCAGACGAAGGACTCACCGGCGAAGTCGAGGCACTCCTCGCCGCCGACCCGGTTGCACAGCGCGGTGAAGTAGCCGTTCTGGAAGGCCGCCACCTGCAGCTCCGCCTCGTACAGCCCATCCGGCCATTCACCCACCGCACCCGCTTGCGGCACTACGACCACCTCGGCGCCGGCGAGCGCGAGAGCGCGCATGTACTCGGGGTAGTGGCGGTCGTAGCAGATGGCGACGCCGATCTTGCCGGCTGCGGTGTCGAAGACCGGCGCTCCGGTATCGCCCGGCGCGTAGTAGCCCTGCTCGTGGAAGCACGGGTAGTCGGTGATGTGGATCATGCGCGCGCGGCCGCAGAGGCTGCCATCGCTGTCAATCACCGGTGAGCAGTCGAAGCAGGCTTCCCCCGCCCGTTCGAAGAGGTTGAGCACGACCACCACGCCGAGGTCGGCCGCGCGCGCGGCAAAGGCTTCGGTCATCGGTCCCGGCACCTCCTGCGCCAGTTCCTCGGGCCGCTTGCCGGCGGGCCGCTGTGGGTAAAAGGGCTCGAAGGCGAGCTCGGCATAGCAAACCAACTCGGCGCCGCCCGCGGCCGCCTCGTCGAGGGCGGCGAGCCCGCGGCGGAGGTTGTCCTCCCTGTCGTGCGTTGCATGTTGTTGGACGAGTGCGATGTGCATGGGGCCTCCGTCTACGGTGATCTCGGCAGAGTTAAGAACTATCGCCGTCCCTGGGAATCAGCAAAGAACTCCTTCAACACCTCGACATCCGCTCCCATGTCGGGTGTCGGCGTGAAGGGCTCGCGGAAGCGGATCTGCCGCCGTCCGTAGTCCAGGGTCACGGCGAGGATCGGCACCTCGGCGCCGCGCGCGATCGCGTGGAAACCGGTCTTCCAGCGCTCGACGCCGCCCCGCGTGCCCTCTGGGGCAATGGCGAGCAGGAGGTGATCGGAGCTCCTGATCCGTGCCGCCATCTCGTCCACCACGCCGCTGGAATGTTCTCGGTCCAACGGTATGCCGCCGAGACCACGCATGAGCACACCCATCGGTCCCTTGAAGAGAGTGTGCTTGCCGAGGAATCGCAGATCGAGGTCGAGGGCGAGCATGCCCGCGGCGCCGATTACGAAGTCCCAGTTCGAGGTGTGGGGGGCGACGATCAACACCGCTTTCGAAACGTCGGGTGCCACACCCTCGAACGACCACCGGGCGACCCACATCACCGCGCGGCCGAGGGCGCGCCCGATCGGCCAGCCACGTCGCGGAACCGAGGAACCCATCTCGGGCAGGGATTTTCTAACCATCGGGGCCATTATAGGGCGTCAAAAACGTTAGAACGTTGAACGTTGAACGTTAAAACGATCCCACGTACCTACCCACACCTATTGAACCGCAAAGACGCGAAGCACGCGAAGAGGTTTTCTGTAAGATGTCCACCTGAAGGAGGCGCCGATGCGAAGTGCATTCATCACCGTTCTCGTTCTCTCTGCATGCCTGGCTGCCGGTGCGGCTGACACCGACCCGCAGGAGGCCACGGCCGCGATCGAGAAGGCCCACGAGAGCACGGGCCACCAGCTCGACGTCCTCGCCAAAAAGATCGACGACGTGCTTTGGTACCAGCGGGTAGGTGATGTCGCAGTTGTCGAGAAGGCGCGCATTTACGGCCCGCCGCGGTGGAAGGAGGAGAACCCCACCGGCAAGAATGCCGGCAACCCCCTCAAGTTCTACACCTACCTTTTCACCCCGAGGGCCTTCGACGGCGCCGGCCGGCTGCCGCTGTTGGTGTTGCCGCACGGCGGCGTCCACGGTGACTTCACCACCTACTACGCCCACAGCGTCCGCGAGCTGGTGGCCCAGGGCTACATCGTCGTTGCCCCCCGGGTACCGGGGCGCCACCGGCTACGGCAGGGGCATGTACGAGGACATCGACTACGGCGGTCTCGAGGTCGAGGACGCCCTCGCGGCCCGCGACTGGGCAGTCAAAAACCACCCGCGGGTCGATGCCGACCGGGTCGGCATCCTCGGCTGGAGCCACGGCGGGCTGATCACGCTGTTC
>PVMK01138111.1_pt1 | contig 13885 bp, 14 predicted proteins | sample 1853481 | NCBI WGS metagenome assembly PVMK01 (sample SAMN08533507, study PRJNA380276) | Marine sediment metagenome, whole genome shotgun sequencing project. | reverse complement strand
TTTTATAAACCACTCACGGGCGAAGCGTGGCTGTCTTCCCAACTCCGCAAGCACAGCACCGATTTCTGTGTACATATTCGGAATTTCATCCATCAGTTTTCCCAGCCTGGCAAGATCATTCCCAAGCCAGCCAAGATGTGCATTTATAAAAATAGTGTTCTTGTGTTTTCTAAATACATTGTGCTGCTCTTCCATAACTTGTTCCCAGGGAGGATATATCTTTGGATCACGATACCGGTTTGGTTTTTGTTTAAGTTCGAGCCATCTTTCATTGTTTTTATCTTTTGGCAGCCAAAATTGAAATGGTTCACCTGTGTTACATCATTATGACAAAGTTTGCAATGTCCAGGCTGAGAAAAGCAAGTGCGAAAAATCTTGAGGCATTTAAAGCTTTTTGTGAAAAAACTGCAGAAGAAAGAGCAAAAAAATAAATTAGTCCGGGAATAAAGTTTTATCTATTCCAGGAATTATCCTAAGAGCATTTTTGTAATACAATTTTTTCAGCACTTCATCAGGCAGTCCCTAATCCATACATTTTCCAGAATGCGTGTCTTTTCCTGTAATAATCAAAGTATTCATCTTCGGTTTCCAGCACCCTGAAATAAACATAATATTCTTCGGGGTTCCATGAGTCTTTGCCGAACATAATTCTATCCTGATATTTTATAAACCACTCACGGGCAAAACGCGGCTGTCTTCCCAACTCCGCAAGCACAGCACCGATCTCTGTGTACATATTCGGGAATTTCATCCATCAGTTTTCCCAGTCTGGCAAGATCATTCCCCAGCCAGCCAAGATGAGCATTTATAAAAACTGTGTTCTTGTTTTTTCTGAAAACGTTGTGCTGCTCTTCCATAATCTGTTCCCATGGTGGGATATTCTTTGGGATCACGATACCTGTTTGGTTTTTGCTTCAGCTCGAGCCATCGTTCGTTATTTTTATCTCTTGGCTGCCAAAATTGAAACGGTTCGCCGTGTGAATTAGAACAGGAACTCCAAGTTCTGCACATTTTGCCCAGATTGGATCCAGTCGTATCATCATCAGTGGGCAAACTCTGTTGCGCTATTATCTTTTAATGTTAACCCAAGATTTTTATATATCTTTAAACCCTTTGCTCCACTTTTCACATCATCTTCCAATTCTTTTAATGTTCGTTCAATCCAGCCCTCCTCTCCAAAGCCATAAAAATCTATATTGGTAAAAACTATAAATTTGCCCGCGTTTAATTCACTTACATTATTGATCGATTCTTTAAGAAATTGTGAATCTTTCATTCTATATTCAAATTTTCCGGGTTCAGTTTCAACTCTTGTAAAACCTCTGCCGCTTAGATTTACCATAACTGCCATATTAAGTTTATCCATATCGTTAATTACTTCCGCCAAATTTTCTCTGCTCATATTCCATTGATGATTATGCACATCAATAAAGGGATATTTTGCATTTGTTAACGGGTGTTGTGGAACAACAAGAGATGATGATGGATCATAATCTTCAAAATACATTACTGTATCAGCCTGCGGGAATAATGTTTTGATAAATAATAAAGGAAGGATTAATAAAATCAGTTTTTGCATATTATATTTTTCGTTAATTGATGAAATAAATGTTTGATGGAAATTACTTTAAATAGATTAATGAATCAATAAACGGTTTCTATCATTTAATTTGGATAGATTTTTTCGTAGGTAACAGTTGAGCAAGAGATTAAAATTAGTTTGTAATTAGCAGAGAGCATAAATGGGTAATGGTTTTTAATTATTGAGTCATAGTTTTCAAACAAAATAAGTTATATCTCAATTAGTTTATTTTGGATAGCGTACTGTGTAAGTTCAACATTCGATTTAAGATGCATTTTTTCAAGTATCCTGTTTCTGTAACTGTAAACAGTATGGATACTTATTGCAAGTTCCTCCGCAATTTCTTCGGCCGATTTCCCAAGCGATATAAAACACATTATCTGGTATTCCCTGTCTGAAAGATTTTGATGGAGCGCTTTATTATTATTTACATCAACGTTATCAGCTAATTTTTCTGCCAGGGTTGGACTGATGTACTTTCCGCCGCCAACTATTTTTCTTATTGCCGAAACCAATTCGGTGGGGGCTGATACTTTTTTCAAATAACCGGCAGCACCTGCTTTAATGGCTCTTAATCCATATTGATCTTCGCTGAACATACTTAGGATAAGAACAGGGACTTTTATATTCCTGGTTTTCATTTCTTTCAATGCTTCCAACCGCTTTTGCCCAGGCATATTAATATCGAGAACAACAATTTCCCAACTGTCCTTATTTAACAGTTCAAATAATTCACTCGCATTTGCCGCTTCACCCGTTACTTTCATATCTGATTCTTCAGCAACTATTTGCTTTAATCCTTCGCGTACAATTGCATGATCATCGGCTATAAGAATTTTTATCATTGTTTGGTTTTATAATAATCAGTTATTGTTTAATGGAATTTGGACTCTTACTTCTGTTCCTTTGCCGGGAGTTCCTTCTATCGTTACTTCGCCGCCCAAAATTAATGCTCTCTCTTTCATTCCAATTATACCAAGCGATTTAAAATCTTTTGTTTGTTCTTGCGCAATTCCAACACCATTATCTTTAATTTTTAATATAAGATTTTCCGCTTTTTCCTGTATTGATATTGAAATAAGTTTTGCCTTCGAATGCCTTGCTATGTTTGTTAATGCTTCCTGAAAAATCCTGAATATTGCTGTTGACTTATCCTCCTCTAAATCCAGTTCGCTTCTCGGAAGTGTAAATGAACAACTAATTCCTGTTACATCCTGGAATTCCTGTGCCTGCCATTCAATTGCAGGAATCAATCCCAACTCATCGAGAATATCGGGCCTTAATTTTGCCGTAATTCGTTGTACTTTTTCTACTGTATCATCAATCATTTTTGAGACGGAAATAATTTTATCTTTCAATTCCTGCTGGTCGTCTCTTAATTTATTTGATACTAAAGTTATCTGAATTTTTAATACCGTTAATACCTGTCCCAATTCATCATGGATTTCCCTTGCAATCGCAGTTCGTTCCTCTTCTCTTATAGTTTGAAGATGCGAAGCAAGATTTCTTAATCGTAAACCTGTTTTTCTAAGTTTTTCCTCAACTCTTTTTCTCTCCGTTATATCTCTTGCAATAGAAAGTACTGTAGGTTTTCCCTCGTAGGTGAACAAATGCGAACTTATTTCGACAGGAATTTGTTTTGAGTCTTTTGCTCTGTGAACGAGTTCATAAATTACATGTGAGTTTAATAATAGTTTTTCAGTTTGTTTGTTAAATTCATCAATAAATTTTGGTGAGATTATAGCTGAAGGGCTTAGTTTAAGGAATTCATCTTTTGTGTAACCAAACCGTTTGCATGCAACTTCATTCACTTCAATAAAATCTCCGTACGATTTCCATTTTGAAAGCTGCGTAACAAACACAGCATCGTTTGCATTGTTGAACAGCATACGGTACTTCGGTTCGCTATCGGTAAGTTCTAACTCAGCTTTTTTTCTTTCGGTTATATCTTTAATAACACTTAAAGTAATTTTTCCAGAGCCGGGAATGTTGAGGAAGGAATTTGAAAATTCGAACCATCTTTTCTTTTTGTTCCAAAGAGTGTTCTCTCTTTCGAAATGTGTTTTTATTTCATTGTTAATTACATCACGCCGGTAAGTTTCGAGAACACTTTTTTGTTCGGATTGATGATATACAATAGAAAACGGTTGATTTAAAAGTTCTTCTTTATCAAGGTTAACAATTCTGCAGTAAGCATCGTTAACCATAATTATAGTACCGTTACCATCAGTAAGCCGCATTCCATCCACAGAAATTTCCCACAGTTTGCTAAATAGTATTTCTGATTTACCAAGCGTTTCTTGTAATTGATAATCGGTGTTCATGTTATAATCATAATTAAATTTTAAGCTTTAGTTTTGAATCCTTTCATCATCTATTTTTTAGCTAACACAAGCCCGAGAGCACTGGTCATCGCAATTAAACCATAAATAAACCACATAGTTTCTGTGTTCATACAATACTTTTCGTGCTTTAAAAAATGTTCTTAATGTTTCTCTTAGTTTATTGAAAGAGTCTTTCAGAACTTCGCCGAAGCTTTTAGTTTTTTCAACATCAGATTGGTTTGTTTTTTCTTCCACGTGGTTTATTCCCTTCTGAATTTATGAACAGTTCTACATTCTTATAAGTAAAAATGAATGGTATGTAAATTAAGTAATCCGATGGAGAAATTATATTTTTATCAGAGGATTTTTTCGAGGTGCAAAGATTTGTCAGCTTATTCCAACGAGTTGTTGTACTTTGGTACAGTAAAAGTAAGTTTACTACCTTTACTTAATACTTTATGTTTCATCCCCATTAATCCTTGCAAACCACCGGTGTGTATTACAAGAATGTTTATTCCATTGATAAAATAGCGATTCACAATAAGATTGTAAACTCCAAATAATAGTTTTCCCGTATAAATCGGTTCGATGGGAATGGAGGTAATTTTTTGAAATCTTTGAGTAAACTCGATTAATTCAGAATTAATTTTAGCATAACCGCCAAAATGGAAATCAAGGATGATATCCCAATTATTATATTTTTTCCCTACACTTTCATAAATAAGTTTTTCAACATCGTTTAATAAAAAACTGCCTCCTTTTAAAACAGAAAACCCTAATGCCTTCTTCTTGCCGTTAAGTCCCGTTACTAAACCAGCCAGAGTTCCGCCCGTTCCGCAGGCACAGCAAACGTAGTCGAAATCAAGATCAATACTAGAAATAATTTCGCTTGCACCTTTAACGGCAAGTTTGTTTGTACCTCCTTCAGGAACAAGATAAAATTTCCCAAATTTTCCCCTGAGTTTCTTAATAAATTCGGATGAGTTTTTCTCCCTGTAAGATTTCCTATTAACATAATGGATTTTCATTCCCGCCGAAACGGCAAAACTCAAAGTTGGATTTAGTGGAAGATGTTCTTCTCCGCGTATAATACCGATGGTTTTGAATCCCAAACAATTTACCAGCTGCTGCCGTTGCATAAATGTGATTTGAATAAGCACCACCGAAGGTTAAAAGTGAACCATATCCCTTCTCTTTTGCTGCTATTAAATTATACTTTAACTTGTGCCACTTATTTCCTGACAGTTCAGGATGATTCAAATCTTCACGTTTTATAAATAATTTAATACCACTATCTTTAATTAATGTATCTTCAATTTTATAAATTGGTGTTTTGTGATTGATGAAATCTGATTCAAGTATATTTTTATGTAACCTCATTAACTATAATTGTTCGTGAATTTTTAAAAGATAGATTTATATAAAAACTTTTTGCAGCTTGCAAAATAACAAACCTTAATTTTAATAATAAATTTGTAGCCGAGGATGAACAAAGACGAAATAGAGCAACTTAAAAAAGATTATGAAAAAGGGAAAGGGAAACATCAAAGTCCCTTTTTGAAAAGATAGTAAACCAGGTAGAGACTTTTGAAAAAGGCATTCCCTTTCTAAAATTAGTAAGGCCCTGCACAATAGGTGAGGGACTATATGTAATTGATGAAGAAGAAGATTATGAAGAATTAATTTCTGTATTTCAGGAAGCGATTGAGGACGAGAGAATTATTAAATTCGTTCCTGCTTCCGGAGCAGCTTCACGAATGTTTAAAAAACTACAGGCGGTGCTTAATAAATTTGGCGATGTTAAAAGATATGTTTTAGAAGAGGCGGCTACACATAATGATGAGGATAGCTTAGCAGTATTAGAGTTTGTCGATAATATTAAGCGCTTTGCTTTTTATCCCGACTTAAAATTTGAAAAGAGTGAAGATGGTTATGATTTTGACACTCTTTTAAGGGAAGGAAATTATTCTGAAATTCTAAAGTACACACTTGAATCTGACGGACTTAATTATGTAAATCAACCTAAAGGAAGTATTAAATTTCATAATTATCCTGATGGTGCGCGAACAGCTTTTGAGGAGCATTTAATTGAAGCAATACATTATGCCAAAGCAGAGGGAAAACCTGCAAAAGTTCATTTTACTATTTCACCGGAATACAGAGGATTGATAAACTCAATTGTGAAACAGGCAATTGAACAGCATAAAAAAGCGGGCAATAAAATCCAGGTATCATACTCATTCAAAAAACCTTCTACTGATACAATTGCTGTTACAATTGATAATAAACCTTTTAAAGATGCCGAAGGTAATTTAGTCTTTCGCCCCGCTGGTCATGGTGCGTTGCTAGAAAACCTGATTGATCTAAAAGGTGCTATAATTTTAATAAAAAATATTGATAATCTTGTTACAGAACATTTGCAAATCACAACATATCGATACAAAAAATTATTAACAGGTTATCTTATCAGCTTTTTATTCCGACTTAAAATTTGCAATGGGTGAAGATGGGTATGATTTTGAAATTCTTTAAAAAGAAGGAAATTATACGGAAATTCTCAAGTACACACTTGAATCTGACGGACTTAATTATGTAAATCAACCCAAAGGAAGCATTAAATTTCATAATTATCCGGATGGTGCGCGAACAGCTTTTGAGGAGCATTTAATTGAAGCAATACATTATGCCAAAGCGGAGGAAAAACCTGCGAAAGTTCATTTTACTATTTCACCGGAATACATAGGATTGATAAACTCAATTGTGAAACAGGCAATCGAACAGCATAAAAAAGCAGGTGATAATATCCAGGTATCATACTCCTACCAAAAACCTTCTACTGATACAATTGCTGTTACACTTGATAATAAACCTTTTAAAGATGCCGAAGGTAATTTGGTCTTTCGCCCCGCGGGACATGGTTCGCTGCTTGAAAACCTGGATGATTTAAAAGGAGATATAATTTTAATAAAAAATATTGATAATCTTGTTACAGATCATTTACAAGGCACAACCTATCTACACAAAAAATTATTAACCGGTTATCTTATCAGGCTGCAAAACAAAATATTTACCTATATGCGTGCCCTCGAATCAAAAGATATTTCATTATCTACAATTAACTCAATAAAACAATTTGCAGATTCCGAATTGTTAATTCAATTTGATGGTTCCTTTGATAGTTTAACTGCCGATTTGCAAATAAAAAAATTAAATGAAAAACTTAATCGTCCATTAAGAGTTTGCGGAATGGTTAAGAATGAAAGAGAGTCGGGCGGCGGTCCGTTTTGGGTGGAAGATGAAGATGGTACAGTTTCTCTTCAGATAGTGGAAATGACGCAGATTGATTTGATTAACGAAGAGCAGAACAAAATTCTTGAAGCATCAACACATTTTAATCCTGTTGATATCGTATGCGGAGTTCGCGATTATAAAGGAATTCCTTTCAACCTTCTTGAGTACACCGACCCGGGGACAGGATTGATTGCAATAAAATCAAAAGATGGAAGAGAGCTTAAAGCGCTGGAACATCCGGGATTGTGGAACGGAAGTATGGCAAAATGGATAACAGTTTTTGTTAAAGTTCCTATGATAACGTTTAATCCGGTTAAAGAGGTAAACGATTTGCTAAAGAAAGAGCACCAGCCGCCCGAAGAAAATTGAAATTGGGAATAGTAATTCTTAATTTAATTTTAAAATAAGAATTTAACCCGAACTATTTTTAATATGCTGCATAAGTTAATTGTGACTGTGCTGGTATTCCGGGTCCTGGTCTTCGTTTAGTTTGCACTTCGGGTTGAGCAGTTGCAGTTTTCAAAACACTTTCAATATTATAATTTTTATTTGTATATGGTTCATCAAATATTAAGATTGAATCTTCTTCGAAGAATGGACCATTTGGATCATAAGGATCAGATTCAGAATAACTTGTGACAGCAAAATAAATAACTACCACGGCAATCAATCCAATTCCGCCAAACAATAATATTTTCTTATTTGAAGATCTTGGTTTTACTGTTTTAACAGGTTTCGGTTTTGTTTGAACTGGAGGAAGTGGTGCTACTGTTTTCTGTGGTTCTTTAATTTCAGCTTTAGGTTCTTCAATAATTGTTTTGTCTGCAGTTCCCATAACCGCAGCTTTCCCTTCTTTGGAAAGCAGTCTCTTTATGAATTCATCGGCGCTCTGTATTCGTTTAGTTCTATCTTTCTGGACCGAGGCAAACAGAATATCTACAAGCCAATCAGATATATGAGGGTAATATTCTCGCGGGTCTTTAATTTCACCTTTTACAATTTCATTCATTATTTCAAAATCGCTGTCGGTATCAACATTAAACGGTATTCTTCCCGAAAGCATTTCGTAAAGAGTTACGCCAATACTGTAAATATCTGTTCTGTTATCAATATCTTTTACGGCTTTTACTTGTTCGGGCGACATGTAATAAATAGTTCCCATTTTAGTACCGGTTTTTGTAAGCCCTTTATCCTGTAATATTTTTGCAATTCCAAAATCAAGTATCTTAACAATGTTATCATCAGTTAATAAAATGTTGCTTGGTTTAATATCTCTATGTATAATGCCTTTTTTATGTGCGAATCCAACCGCTTCTAATATTTGATTTAGCACCCAGAGTATTTTTTGTTCGGGCAAAGGACCGGTATTTGTAATTAACTGTTTAAGTGTAACACCTTCAACATATTCCATAACCATGCAATAATTATCTCCCTCACGAAAGTAGTTGTATAGAGTAACGATATTGGGATGAATTAAACTTGCCTGTACTTTTGCTTCATGTCTGAACCTGTCTGTAAATTGCGAATCCTTTGTAAGCAGGGGATTGAGAACTTTTATCGCAACATTCCTTTCAAGCATAGTATCGCTGGCAAGATAAACCGTTCCCATTCCACCCTCGCCAATTTTTTTAACAATTTTATAGTCTCGTATTTGTTCAATCATTTATAAATTTCCTTTAAATATTTTTCTAACTAACATCTTTCCTTTTTAATGAATATGCAGTAAGCAAAAAAAACAATGCGGAATATGCAAGTATCACAAAAATATCTATTGCAAAATTATCCGGTGAAAAACCAAGATTAGTAATTCCTTGCGGGAAGGAATCTTCATATTCAAGAATCGTCATTGCTTCGAATGACCAGCGGCTTGTCATAAAAGCAGCAAGAAATTTTTCGAAACCGCTCATAGTAACGAATGTGCTGATAAGTCCTCCTAGTATTACCTGTGGTATTAATACAAGAGGAATTAATCCCATTGCCGCTTCCGTTGTAGAAACAAGAGACGATATTAATAATGCCAGCAAGAGTACCGGCAGTGATGTTAACAGTAAAAGAAAGAACATGCTCATCACAGAAGATTCCATCTCTATAGCCGGAACGACAATAATTGCAAGCACAAAACATTGAATTACACAAAGCAGCATCAATACAGTTACTTTAGAAAAAAGGTAGGAAGGTATTTTCAGATTAACCATTCTTTCCCGTTTGAAAATCGCCCGTTCGCTAACAATTTCTCTTGCAGCGTTTGAGCAGCCAAGCCAGATTGCAGCAATAACCAAAATGAACAGTGCGGCCGTCCTTTCAGCAAACTCATCAAAAACTATTGCAATTAAAGCTGCAATAATTGGCGCCTGCAGCAAAAGAATAGCAGTACTTACATGGTCTCTAAGTTTTACCCGGAAATATCTGCTTGTTAAAGTAATATATTGTTTGGGATCTGCACTTACTTTAGTTGGGGCTATAACTTCAGTTGGCTGTTTTTCTATTTTGGAAGATTGTCTTGAGGATACATATTGCATGTATTCCTGTGACTGCCGGAATTTTTCTTTCCAATAATCAGGTTCTTTTATTTCAAGCTTCTCAAATATTTCATAAGGTTTTTCAACTTCAAAATAATCACCGGCTTTTTCTGCTCTGCCAAAGTATGCAAGCTTACCGCCTTTGGTTAGAACAATCAGGTGAGATAATATCTCAAAATTCTCTTTGGTAATATTATGAGTTGTAAGGATGACAATTTTACCTTTTGCCGCAATATTTTTTAGAAGATACATTACATCCAAATCGGTTTTGGGGTCCAACCCGCTTGTAGGTTCATCAAGGAATAATACAGACGGTTCTGTAAGCAGTTCCTGCCCAAGGTTTACACGCTTCCTCTGTCCGCCGCTTATTCCTTTCTTTTCTGCAGAACCAATAAGAGTATCTCTTGTTTCTTCGAGTCCTAAAGTATCCAGGATGTTATCAACCTGTGATGTGATTTCTTCGTTTGTATTGTTATCTAATCTTAATCTTCCTGTATAATGAAATGATTCCTGCACTTTTAACTCGCGGTGAATAATATCATCCTGCGGCACATAACCGATTTGTCCTTTGAAGGAATCGAAATTTGTATAAAGTGATTGATCATTAATAAGCACATCACCTTGGCTCGGTTTAATTACGCCATTCATCATCATCATTAAAGTGGTTTTTCCTGCTCCGCTCGGACCAATCAATCCAACAAATTCGCCAGGAAGAATTGTTAAACCGATGTTATCAACAATCAGTTTATCTTTTACACGAAAAGTGAGATTATCCGCTGCAATTTGTATATCTCCGCTTATCTCTTTTTTATCACTAAATAATCTTTCGAGATTAAGCGGGACACCTCCAATTGTAATCACATCATTAGATGTAACACATTCGCGTTTTATTCTTTTTCCATTTATGAATGTTCCGTTAGAACTATCGAGATCTTCAATAAACCATTCGTCGCCTTTCTTTTCAAGTTGTGCATGCTTCCTCGAAACTTTAATGTTATTTATGACCAAATCGTTATCTTTTGTTCTGCCAAGGCTGATTACATTTTTTTCTTGAACGATTCTCGTTTTTAATCTTTCTTCTGACTGTACAGGAACTTCGCCGGAACTAAGTTTTATAAATGGTTCAAGTTTGTTCCAATCAAACGCATAGTTTTTGCTGAAGGTAATTCTGCTCTCCTTTGTAACAATTTTAGATGTTATTTTTTCACCATCAACATATGTCCCGTTAGTTGAACCAATATCTACAAGTGTAACTGTTTTATCATTAATAATAAATTTTGCGTGAGATGAAGAAACATTCGGATTGTTTATAACAATGTGACACGAGGGTGCTCTTCCGACAGTGATGATCTTTTCGTTTATAGAATCGGTCATATTTTAACTAACACTCCCTTCATACTGTAAGGGAATTCAATGTTAAAGCCCATTATATTAATCAATAATATTCCTTCTGTCTCATATTCCAGTTTTCCTGAAAACAGAGACCCGAATAAAGACGAGATAGTTCGTGAGTTACTCAATGTATAGCTTATTTTACCTTTGCTTTTATTGCCTTTGCTGTTAACTATAATAACATCATCTACATCCCCGGTTCCTGCTTCGCTCCCGTTAATAGAAATTTTTGAAGGATAATTTATTACAGAAAATTCTATTCCGTAAGGATTGTTTATTTCAAAATCTATTTCAACAATTGATTCTCCTAAATTCATACTTTTTATTCCTGCGGAAACAATTGTAATAATTTTATCGCTTTCAGTATCCTGCTTAATTGATTTACCAATCTGGTCTTTCACTGCAATTATAAAAGAAAGATCAATATCAACAGGAAGAGTGATCAATCCAAGATTGGCATCTGCACTTCCTTTTAAATATAATTGAAGACTATCTTCATCCGTACTAATTATCTCAAGCATTTTATTTGTTCCAAGAACAGCATTAAATTGTACATCACCTGTTTCATGTGATTTTATAATCCATTTTTCTTTTCTTTTGGCATAACCAAGAGTATCGTTTTGATGAATTATGTTAACAGCTAAATTCTCAATATCAAGTTCAAAATCATTTTTATTCTCGGCTAAAGCAACAATCGAAACCCACAATGAATCGGAATTAAATTTAAGTATTTCTGTTTCCTTAATTTTTTTGAAACTCGGGAGCTAAGCCTGAAGGAGTACAAATAAAATTATTAGCTACCAGGAATAAAATTATTCCAATAACAACAATGGGTGTAAAAATTTTAATCAATCTTTTTTTCATAAATTTATCAGACAGTAATCATTTTGCTAATACGTTTTTATTGCAGCAATAATCACAATAAATAAAAACAGCATTCCAAGTATGAATAAGGCAAAACCCCAGGCAGCCCAGAGTTTCTGTACTTTTTTAAAGTGTTCAATACTTTTCCAGCGTTTATTTTGCCATGCCCATTCATTTCCTTTGGCCCCAAGCATAAATATCATAAAAAAATTTGCAATCGGAATCCATGTTAAAAAAGCAATCTTCGTGTTATTGCCTATTCCCCATATCCAGGTTAAAAAGAATGCACCCCAATTCCATCCGTACAACTGAGGGAGGTAATGTTGCCAGTGATCCCTGTCCCGAGTTATTCTAGCAAAATACTTTTCGGAGAAACAAAATCTTGCTTCGCATCCAATTGTGCTGTTTGCTGTTTTGCTGCTAATGGCTTTCCGCAATGATTACAGAATTGTGCATCAGCATCATTATTATCTCCGCAATGCGTGCAGTACATATTTTTTCCCTTATGAATATTTAATACAGATTTATTACTCTGTCTCTTCTTTCTCTTGCAGTAGGATGAGAAGAGATAAAATCGTTTAAGGCATCCCGTTTATCGGTGCCATATTCTTTTTCCAGCATCTCTAATTTTTCGAAGAATGAAACAGCACCCGATTTTTTATATCCGGCTTTCAGCATCAACATCACGCCATTTTCATCAGCTTCAAATTCATCGTATTTACTGAAAGGCATTGAATACATACCATAAGCTACCTGGACAATCTCACCGAAACTCGGATCAACGGAAGATGCAAGCACAGCGTATTGAACTCGTTTTATACAATGGCGCTTTTCGTTATGGGATATTTCATGAGCAATTACAAATGCTATTTCGTCTTCATCATCTAAAAAATCGAGTATGCCTGTGTTAATGTACATATTGCCGCCAGCAATTGCATAAGCATTCACTTCATCAGTGCGCACAATCTTATAGTTATAGTTTATTGTAGTTCTTTCAATATATTTTGTAAGATTGTTAAATATCTTTTTGATGTTAAATTTCTTTTCACGTGTAAAGCGAAGATCTTGTGAAATTTGTTTATCTAATTCTTCACCAATTGCGTTTTCTTCCTCGTCAGAGAGTGCAGTAATTTCCAAAAGAGTTTCATTGAGGATGTTTGCAGTTTTCAATAAATCGTTAACAAGATTTCCATCATCCTGCGCACTGACTGTTGAAGAGAAAGTTAATGTAAACAGAATGAGCAATCCTAAAATGGGGATATCGAACAACTGCTTAAAGTTATTGGTTATTATCTTGTTCATTATTTGGTGCCTCCACGTTGTTAATTTTTAAACTATCTTTATTTACTGAGGGATTGGTTTGTTGAATCTTTTATTTTGTTAGCAGTTGCAGGATTGATTTCATCATGGCTCCGCAGTCCGTTAGTGGAACTGTTCCCAGTGGTATTAGATTTCCGTGGTTCCTTTCCAAAGTTTATCACTTCAAACTTAATAAGAATAAAAACGAGAGCGATAAGTGAAACTGTAAGAATTAAGTATGGCAGGAATTTATTGCTGTTACTCTGTTTTCACACTATTCTGCTTAACACCAACCGCTACAATCTGAACAGTAATGTTATCAGTTCCGCCCTTTTCGTTTGCAAGTTCAACAAGTTTTTGGGCTGTTTCCTGCGGCGGATTATTTTCTGATAACTGAAAAATTTCTTCTTCATCAACGTGAGCAGTTAAACCATCGGAACAAAGAATTAGTTTATCGTTTACTTGCAATTTAAATGGATCATAAATTTCCAGCTCCAGTTCATCATTTGTACCGAGAGCTTTTGTAATAACGTTTTTCTTCGGATGAACTTTTGCTTCATCTTTGGTTATAATATTCGAATCAACCATTTGTTGTACAAGCGAGTTGTCTTTTG
>PVMK01171452.1_pt1 | contig 13888 bp, 15 predicted proteins | sample 1853481 | NCBI WGS metagenome assembly PVMK01 (sample SAMN08533507, study PRJNA380276) | Marine sediment metagenome, whole genome shotgun sequencing project. | reverse complement strand
TCTGTTTCCTGATAGACTTCCAGACATGGATGTTCCTCAGCGATCCAGAGACCGTTTTATGACAAACATTATAATCCTCGGTGTAGCTCTTGTGGCCGGTCTGGTGCTGGCCGGTTATTATATGAGCAGGATGCCGGGCCGCTCCTTTCCAGGTGTCTTGCCCGAGCTGACTGCAGCCGATCTGCTGCTGAAAGACAACCTTGTCTCGCACGTTGAGATTCTTGCCGAAACAATCGGTGAAAGAAATGTCTGGCAGTACGAAAAGCTGTTGAATGCGGCCGATTACATAGAGAGACAATTCCTCTCGAGCGGGCTCAGGGTCAGGTCAATATCATATGAGGCCTCCGGAAAACACGTCCGCAACATCGAGGCGGAAATCCGCGGGGCCGGGGAATCGCCGGAGGTCGTGGTTATCGGTGCGCATTACGATTCTCTGGTCGGCACCGTAGGCGCAAATGACAATGCGTCGGGTGTTGCTGCCCTGTTGGAGCTGGCACGCCTGTGTAGTGCTGGCGAGTATCGCAAAACCATACGGTTTGTAGCCTTTGTGAATGAGGAACCGCCTTTTTTCAAGTCGCCCGCGATGGGAAGCCGGATTTACGCACAGCAGGTGCAGGAGCGCGGCGATCGGGTTGTCGCTATGATTTCCCTGGAAACCGTTGGCTATTTTACAGACGAGCCTTTGTCCCAGAAGTTCCCCCTGCCGATGCTGCGTCTCTTCTACCCGCGCCAGGGGAACTTTCTGGCCTTTGTTGGCAACTACAAGTCCGGTGAATTGTTAAGGACGTGCGTCAGGACTTTCCGGGAGAATGCCGAACTGCCATCGGAAGGAGTCATCGCGCCCGGCTGGCTGCTCGGCGTCGACTGGTCTGATCACTGGTCTTTCTGGAGAACAGGCATCCCGGCTATCATGGTTACTGATACAGCTCTCTTCAGGTATCCCTTCTATCACGCCACCACTGATACTCCGGACAAGATCAATTATGCGGCTCTGACCAAGGCTACTTCAGGTTTGCTAACTGTGATCGAGGAGCTTGGGAAGTAGCTGAGCATTGCTACGGGGACACTCTCGGGGGACAGGGATTAGTGACAGGGACGGGTAAGTGTCACCGTTGCTGGAAAAGACAAATTGATGTAAATCAGTAACTTGCAACCTTGAGGAACAGATTGTGACCTCAAGATTGATGAAATGTATTCATTTTTTATGGAGGGGTAATGATGTTGGTGCCAACAGAAAGAATTGAACAGGCGATTTTACAAATTCGCGGGCAGAAGGTGATGTTGGATAGTGATCTGGCAGAACTTTTTGGGGTGCAGACAAAAGTATTAAACCAGGCCGTCAAACGAAATTTGAACAGATTTCCTGAGGACTTTATGTTTCAGTTGACGTCAGGTGAAAAAGACGAGGTGGTCACAAATTGTGACCACCTGCAAAACTTGAAATTCTCATCTGTTTGCCCTTATGCGTTTACAGAGCATGGCGCTGTTATGGTCGCGACCGTTCTGAATACGCCAAGAGCTGTTGAGGTGAGCCTTGCTGTTGTCAGAACTTTTGTCAAACTGCGCGAGATGGTTGCTTCGCACAAGGACCTTGCTGAGAAGTTGAAGGCCATGGAACAGAAATATGATGGACAGTTTCGGGTAGTGTTTGATGCTCTTCGGCAGCTTATGAGTTCGGATGAGGTTGAGAAGGAGTCGATTGGGTTTAAGGTGAAAGATACCACTGGAGCTTATCAGTAGGTAGCAGTGTTAAGTTTGCAACATTGCAAGCCTGACACCGCTATGTTTGCATGTTTGCAATCCTGACCCCGTATATTGTCATACTATGTCGGAGGAATAAGACCGATCAGGCCATGGCAGCGTTGTATAATGTATCCGGGTCAGGCTTGCAAAGTTGCAAACTTTGTGGTTGGGCAATAAAAAAGCCACCCGCTTTCCCAGCAGCTGACGCCTCAAAAATATAATCCGCTCAGAACATCAACCCTCAGAACCCGATCAAACAATAAAATCGGAGATTTATAGGAACATTCATAAGATCATAAGTATAATCAAAGGTCTCAACCTAGATGAGGAAGGTATTCCCGAACAAGTTCTTCGACCAGATCCGCTTGCAGGATGTCACGACTCTTTTTCAGAGGGTCTCTGTCAGGCCGTTCTCCCATCCAGCGTTTAAAATCGATGAAAGCCTTTGGCGCAATTGTATTCATCCTGGCCATATGACCAGAGGTAGAAATGATCATGCTCGAAAATTTTGGCGAGTTTAGAGGTATTTCAGCCTTCGGGGCTTGAACAGCTGCAAATTCATCTTCTGCGTCTGTTAACCGAAGAGGGTGTGGATCCAAATCCTTTGCTTCTCTCCTGATAATGTCAACTTCAAAACCTTTGTCGTTAACGGCTGTATAGCGCTGAAATTCGCGCAATGCAAAAGTTGGATCAACTTTCCTGAGCAGATTAATCATGGACGAACCAAGAAAATCCATGTGGGCAATGAAGCTAACCCTCTTGCGAGTATCCCACAAAAGATCTATATCGTTGGTCGCTAAAGCATCTGCCATGGCAAACCGTACACCGGCAGTCGATTCATATGCATACAGGGAGTGCGTGCCGACAACGCTGAAATGTTCGGAAAGACCAGAGACTTCAAGTCTATTGAGAATATCGACCAGAATCTGAGGCGCGCGCCCGACATGGAGGGCATTGTTCATTCGTTGATGACGTACTAACTCAGTCTTAAGATTCTTTACACGCTGTTCCACCCTGGCCTTGCGCGCAATAAATTTCTCAAAAATGGCTATTGTTTCTTCTGAACGCCGCCCGAGACTTTTCTGGCTATTCTTTGCAGATGACCGGATGAGGTAGTCGTTACCATTCTGTTTCTTCCAGTGCATGCCACCTCGAACCTGCACCGCCTCATTTTGGGCCTCTTCAAGTGCCGTAAACACACTTTGAGCGTCGATGTATTGGCGTTTGGCGTCATCTGACAAGTTCAGCCAATGGTGTTTTTTCGGTGAATTTTCCATATCTATTACTTTATACAGAAAACGTTGTCAATACAATCACTTAATCAAAATAAGTTAGCACATATAAAACCTCGGAATTTTTCGGTGGACTTTCCACGCTTTGAACTTTCTACAGAAAACAATGTAAATACAGTAATTTAACATCAAGGAGTTGACAAGCATGACCCTGATTTACCAGCATGAGATATGAGAGCGACCTCGATGGGGTCTAGGGACAGATCTGAAATGCTGTAACTTGTCATTCTTGCGGCCTGGTCATCTTACAACCCTACAGGCCTGACCCTTAGCCCACAGCTGTGGCTCAAAGCTCCGGTCATGGAGGTGGACAAGGATGGAACGAAAAGAAATGTCGGCGGCGGCAAGGGCAACCGCAAAGGCACGCCGCAAGGCGGGGTCATCTCACCGTTATTGTCCAATCTCTACCTGCACATACTGGACAGGATTTGGGAACGGAATAATCTTCAACAACGGTTGGGTGCCCGCATCGTCAGGTATGCTGACGACATTGTCATACTCTGTCGGAGAAACAAATCCGAACAGGTCATGGCCGTATTGCGACAGATACTGGAGCGGTTGGAATTGACCCTGAACGAGACAAAGACGAAGAGTGTCAATGCCTACGAGGGGAAATTCGACTTTCTCGGATTTTCAATCTGGATGGGTAAGGGTCGGAAAACGGGGAATTATTACCCCCATGTCCAGCCATCAAAGGGAGCCGAGCAAAAAGTCAAAGACCGGATCACCGAACTCACGAAACGAGGTCGGACGATCATGCCTCTTGAGTGGGTTGTGAATGAAGTCAACGCCACGGTTAGAGGTTGGGTAGGCTATTTTCATTACCGCAATTGCAGCCAGTCGCTGGGCCGGGTACGAAATCACCTGGAACAGCGCCTGATCACCCATCTGCGCAAGCGGCATAAGGTCAGAGTCAGAAGCTCAGGCTACGTCAGGTTTCCCAACAGGTCATTGTATTCGAAGTACGGTCTGTACAAAGTGCCAACATCAGCGGGCTGGACGAGGGTGCATGCCTTGTAGTGAAGAACATCGGAAAGCCGTGTGCGGGAGAACCGCACGCACGGTTTGATGAGGGAGGGCTGGTCAAAGAAGTCATGGTGAGGCTCTTTAGGCACTGTCAAACGAAAGTGACGGCAACAGATAAGCCAAACCTACAGCTACTGAGACCTGCTCTCTACTCTACCCCGAACTCCGGTCCTATTCGAGGCCATCACTCGGAACAGATACGGATAGCCGTCGGAATAGTAGCCGCTGGCTTGGTAGTCTCCAGGGTACAGACAACCGTTGAGACCCCACAGTAGCGCAAAACTGACGATTGCGATTGTAAAGTTCTTCATGGCTCTGTCCTCTCTCTTTTATTATACCCGCGAGAGGAACAGTTGTGTCAGGAGACTGTTACCGCCTTACCCTTCTTTATGTAATATCCCTTCCACCGCTGAATGGAAAAAGACCGGGGACGGCTTGCCGAGGACAATCGCCTCACAGTCGGCAGCATACTCAAGGGCACGGACAAATGGCCCTGAACTTTACAAAAATATTGTAACAATTTCTTGTCGTTGGTTGTAAATCATTAAGTGGATGACTATAGTAGAGGTTCACATACAAACTCACCACTGATTTGATTTCGAAAAGGAGTTTTACACCATGTTGAAGCGTTTTGCCCTGTTTTTGATCGTCGTTCTGGTTACGCTGCCCTCCCTCACCGGCTGTGGTTACAACCAGATCCAGAAGAACGAAGAAGGGGTCTTTGCCGCCTGGGCCGATATCGAAGCGACTTACCAGCGACGTGCCGACCTGATCCCCAACCTGGTTGAGACAGTCAAAGCCTACGCCTCGCATGAGAAGGAAACTTTGATGGCGGTCACAGCGGCCCGCGCCAGTGTCGGCAAAGCTCAAATTAACACCGGCGACCTGGGTGATCCTGCCGCCATGCAAAAGTTCCAGCAGGCACAGGGGGCTCTTTCAGGTGCACTCTCCCGGCTTCTGGTGGTTGTCGAGCGTTATCCCGATTTAAAGGCAAATCAGAATTTTCTCGATTTACAGCACCAGCTCGAGGGGACCGAAAACCGTATCAACGTTGCTCGCCAGCGCTACAATAAGGCCGTGCAGATTTTCAATAGCTCGATCCGGACCTTTCCCAACAACCTGACCAACAAATTCCTGCTTAACCTTGAGCGCAAGGAACCCTTTAAGGCTGAAGTTGGTGCTGAAAAAGCTCCCAAGGTGAAGTTTTAGGCTATGCACATGCGCCGATTTATCCTGTACTCCTTGATATTTCTCCTTTTGCCGCTAAACGTCGTGGCTCTTGAGGTGCCGAAACTCAATGGTTACGTCAACGACCTTGCCGGTGTGATTTCGCCGGAAACGGAACTGAAGATCGAGCATTTCCTGCGAGGCTTCGAGAGTAGCGACTCGACTCAGCTGGTCGTGCTGACCATCGATTCCCTTGAAGGGGAGGCGCTGGAAGAATACAGCCTGAAGGTCGTTGAGAGTTGGAAAATAGGGCAGAAAGAGAAGGATAACGGTGCCCTGTTGCTGATCGCCAAGCAAGAGCGGGAAATGCGTATCGAGGTTGGCTATGGCCTTGAGGGGAAACTCACTGACCTGCTCGCCGGGCGCATCATCGATAATGAAATCAAGCCGCGCTTCCAGGCTGGGGACTTCGATGGCGGTGTTATTGCCGGTGTGGCCTCTATGGCCGAGGCGGTGCGTGGTGAATACCAGGGCACCGGACGCGTGGGACAGAAGAAAAAACGCAACCCCTTGGGATCGCTGGCCTTACTCCTCTTTCTTGGCCCGGGCTTGATGCTTCTCGGCGGTGGTGGTCGGCGTGGCCGATACCGGCGTGGTGGCTTCTGGATCGGTGGCCTGGGAGGTTTTGGCGGAAGCGGCGGTGGTGGTTTTGGCGGCGGTGGCGGCGGCTTTGGCGGCGGTGGTGCTTCTGGAGGGTGGTGAAAGCGCGTGACCGGGAAATGCCTTTTCTAAACTAACATCTCAGCAGATTAAGACATAAGGTTCCGTATGACGACAGCAAAAGACTTCTTTACCGCAGAGGAAAAACAACGCATCGAATCAGCAGTGCAGCATGCTGAGAGACGTACCAGCGGCGAAATTGTACCGATGATAGTCGATGAGTCCTACAATTACCCGCGGGCAGAAATCCTCGGTGCCGGGCTTTTTTCACTGGCTGCCGCGGTGTCCCTCAGTTGGGCCTTTTTCGGCGAATCCCTCTGGCATTTCTTGTGGCTTTTTGCCCTCGGTTACCTCCCTTTCAAGATACTTATTCGCAGTATCCCCTCTCTCAGACGACGCCTCATTCACCCGGTTGAAATCAGCGAGGAAGTTGAGGAGAAGGCGGTTGTCTCCTTTCTTGAGCATGGCCTCCATCGCACCCGCGACGAAACCGGCATCCTTATCCTCATTTCTCTCTTCGAACGTCGGGTGCATGTTCTGGCTGATCGCGGCATTAACACCGTTGTTCCTGCTGACACCTGGGATGGAATCGTCCAGACCATCACTGACGGCATCCATCGTGGTGAGACTTGCAACGCACTCTGTGCCGCCATCGATAGCTGTGGCCAACTCCTCGAAGAGTATTTCCCTGTTAAAGCAGATGATACCGATGAACTGCCCAACCTTATAATCGGCTGAACGGTATCGGTAGTATTCCCCTGGACTCGCAGCAGTCTTGTAGACAACCCCGCAGGTCTACATGAGCTGTTCTGGATTTGTATAGGAGTTTGCGATATGAAAAAAATGTTACTACTGATCATTGTCTTGGCGCTGATTGTCGGCGCGTCCTTCTTTGGGTTCTCCAGAGACTGGCAGACACCGACCATCAAGCTGACAGAAGCAACATATATCAATCAAGGTGTGGTCGCCATGGTGAGCGATAATCGCGGCCTTGGTGAGGTTTGCTACTACCTGGACGGCAAGGTCGATGGAAAGTCCTGTGTCAACACAGACGGTGCAACCTCATATGAGCTGGCAGTTGATCTGTTGGCACTCGCAGACGGTGAACATGAAGTCTGTGTTGAGGCCGCAGACGCGAACCTCTATTTCCCCAATCGCGTAAGTCAGTGTCGGAGTTACGTCCTCGACAAGGTCCCGCCCAGGGCCGTGTTGGAGTCGGCAACCCGCTACATGCGGCGGGGGGGGCGGTGCGGCAGTGTTTGTTTCGACAGCTGAGCCTGAAACCAATCTCCGCTTGACCGTAGGTGAGTATCAATTCCGTTTCATCAGCAACGCAGAGGGTACGCGCCATTTTGCTGTTTTTGCTCATCCTCATGATGTCGAAGTCGCTGATTTTAAACCGATGGTTGTTATCGAAGACCTCGCCGGAAATACTCGTCGCCTGCTCATCGGGACCGTCACTAAGGATCGACAATTCAAACATGACACCCTGAATATTCCGCACTCGTTTATCGAGAGAAAATCTTTGGAGATGCTCAATAAGGAGGGCGCAGGCAAAGAAGTCTTTCTCGAGATGAACAGGACCATGCGCGTTGAGAACCGGGCCAAGATCAAATCGATTACATCGGCGGCTCTGAGTCCAGAGCCCTTATGGACCGGGGCTTTTTTACCGCAATCTTGGTGCACCAAAAGCGCAATATGCCGAACCCCGCACCTACCTGCTCGACAAAGAAGTAATCGACCACCAGACTCATTATGGTATCGATATTGCCGGCCTTGCGAAAATGCCGATCAAAGCCGCCAACAACGGAGTGGTGATCTTTGCCGAGTATCTCGGGATTTATGGTAACTGTGTCATCATCGACCACGGTGGCCGTGTTTTTACCATGTATGCCCACTTATCGCAGATGGCTGTCAGTCCAGGAATGAATGTTGACAAGAAAGAAGTTATCGGCCGCTCTGGAAATACCGGTATGGCCGGAGGGGATCATCTCCACTATGCCACCTATATTTCCGAAGTCCCCGTTGAACCGTCCGAATGGTTTGACCAGGCCTGGCTGCAGACCCGAATCAATGACATCTACGACGATTTCAAAACGGGAGAATAGAAGGCAGTGACTTTGTCGCTTTACCCAAATCACTCTTGTGGAGTTTGAAGATGCCCGTTAAACCAGCCATGTCCAGAGTTGACCCAGCTGACTTTTTCCGACTATTGCCTGCGGATCAACTTGATGTTCTGCGCTGTCAGGATGCCCGGCAAAAGACCCGGTTGCTTATTGACGCCCCTAACGGTGCCAAACTCATGGCCCAATTGTCGCAACAGGAGGTTTATCTGCTCGCTGTGGAGCAAGGCCCTGAACATCTGCCGGAGCTCTTGAGTCTGGCTACCCCTGAGCAGTGGAGCGGGTTCATTGATCTTGATTGCTGGAATGGCGATCAATTTGATTCCGCCAAGACGCATCGCTGGCTCGTAGCTCTTCTGCAGGGTGAAGAAGAAACAGCCTTTACTGCTCTTAGGGAGATGGATTTTGAGCAACTGATCCTGATCTTCAAGTCTGAGATGGAGATTCTGTCGGGGCCGGAAGCGGATGAGAACGATGACGCCCGTATAGATGCAGTCAAACGTGATGGCGGTTACGAGATTTCCTATCACAGTGAAAACGGCGCCAAGCTGTTTGGTAAAATCCTTGATATTCTGCAAAGCTATAAACCGGAATTTTTCGTTTACCTCCTGGAGGCTGTCCGGGCTGAAACCATGGGGATGCTCGAGGAAAGTGTTTATCAACAACGGACCGGGCGCCTACAGGATATGGGCATCCCGGACTCCTTCTCTGCTCGTAAAGTCTACTCCTGGATCGATCCGGAAGAGTATCGCCAGGAGCGCCCGGCTAAAATTACTCCCGGTTCTTGTGAAGGCAGTGCACCCGGTTTTACCCTGACGCTGGTTCGACCCAAAGGACTGCTGGCAGAGGTCTTGGCCGATGGTCTGGATGAAAATCTGGCCTGGGAGATGGCCAACGTGGTCAACAAGGCGATGATGGCTGATCGCATCGATATGGGGGATCTCGAGCAAGTCGGTGATGTGATCAGCAAGGTGGATTCTTATCTCAACCTGGCGCTTGAATGGCTGGCTGGTGATGACGTTGCGGCCGCCAGGAAATCGCTGGCCGATTGCTATTGTGAAGAGTTGTTTCGCCTCGGTTTCAGCTTGACCATGAGATTGCAGCGTCGGGCTGCTGTTGTCGGTAAGTCAAGCGTTGCGCCTTATCTCGATGCCAATGCCAGGTCATGTGTCGCGGCCTTAAACCAGAACCCGCCGCACTATTTCGAAGGCGTTGGCGAGCCCACTCGGGGCGGGACGCGACTCTTTGCCAACCTCGCCGAAATCCATGCGGTTGAGAAATGGCTCGTCAGGATTGAGCTTCAGCAGCAACTCTTTGAAGAGGTCTTGCAATTCGTCCTGCCGGAACCGGCAGAGCTGGATCTCAGTGGCTGTCAGCCGGACTGTGCGGATGATGTCACCCTGGTGGAATTCTTCCTGACCTCTCTGGCCAACAAATTGATGGGCCGAGAGTTTCAACCTCTGCCGATTGCTGAGGAGGAGCTTGCCGGTCTGCATGGTATGGTCTGCCAGTCGGGTGAGCTGAACCCGCGCCTTCGTGAAGAGACGGTTAAGTGGCTCGACTCACTCCTGCCGGATGGCGGTGTTTTTGCCGGTTATTGCCTGGATATCTGGGCAGAGGAGTTCTGTTCGGTTGGTTTCGAGGATATTGACCCGCGCTTTGTCGGTGGCTTGATTATCCGTCTGGCGGATTATTGACCTTGTTTATTGATAAGTCGACTGGCTGTCAGTGAAACAATATTCCTCAATCCACATCTTCTGCCCGGTAGCCGTGAGGTAACAGAAGAGGTAAACAGTCCGTTGTCCCGAGCTGTGCCGGGTTGTGAAAACGGCCGCAAAATACTGCAGCTTGATCCCCTGTCCCTTGATCTCCTCGGTTTTACTCTGCACGGTTCTTTGCACCCATTGCTTCTCATCTGAGTCAAGCACCGTATCGAAAAAGTCTGGAATGCGATTGATGACTATGCGTTCGCAGCGGGCATAATCGTAGGCAAGGCTCTCCAGCAGTTTTTTGTCTGATGAATCATTTCCACTCTCTTGGACGATGTCGATGATGTTCTGGAAGAGCGCCTGGCGGTTCATCGGGAAGCGGAACAGACCGCGTTTTCGCCATTCTCCGGCAAGCCATTCGAGCCCCTTTGCAAAAGAGTTGGTCGATTTGCTTAACTCCGCAAGAAAATTCCGGAAATGACCACTATTGTATGTCAGGTCAATCAGTCGACTGATCTCCTGCAATCGCTGTATTTCGCCAAAGGAAAGTTCCTGACTGGCCAGAATCGTGTAGGGAGGATTTGGATCATAACGAAGTTGCCGCTCTGCAGCTTGATCACGCAGAGGTGAGCCCTTGAGCAACTTGACCGGTTCAATCTGCAGGTGATCGGGGGCGAGAGCTATCAATCGGTCAATCGATTCGAGGAAGCCCTCAAAGCGATCACCGGGCAAGCCGGCAACCAGATCGAGGTGCAGCTGAACGTGACTGCTTTTACTCAGGCGCTGTATGTTTTCCTCGAGCTTTGCCATGTTGACCTTGCGATCAATGGCTTCGAGAGTGCTCTCCGAGGTGGATTGCACACCGATTTCAAATTGGAAAGTGTCTTTCGGTACCCCTGTAAGCAGTTCCAGGGTCGGTTCATCAAGAAGATGGCCGGCAATTTCAAAGTGAAAATGAGTCGAGTGATTGTGCTCAAGGATGAAAAGGAAAATCGCCCGGGTTCGTTCAGCATCGTAGTTGAAGGTGCGATCGACCAGCTTGACCTTGGGAATTTTATTCTCCATCAGAAAGAGCAGGTCGCTGTAGATACGTTCCATAGAATAGGAGCGCATATGGTTGTCGCGGGCACTGAGGCAAAAGCTGCAGCGGAATGGACACCCTCTGCTGGTTTCGTAGTAGACAAAACCACGGTCCAGATCCGCCAGGCCCATCTGCAAAGGCGAGGGGATCTGGTCCAGGTCTGCAAGGGGAGGGCTGTCCGGCCCGCTGATGAGTTCCTCTTCTTTACGCAGCAGCACACGCGGGGTCGTGCCTGGTTGTTGCTCCTGATGCCAGGCCGTCAACAGGGTGCGTAGAGGTTCTTCTCCTTCTCCCCGGATCAGTGCAGTCAGGCCGGGATGATGATCGAAGAGTTCTGTGTCGTCAAAAGAGACTTCGGGCCCACCCAGTATGATGCGTAATTGCGGCCGGGCAACCGCCAGAGCGTCTACCAGTTCCAGAGTTGCACGTCGGTTCCAGATATAAACTGAAAAGGCAATGACATCTGGAGCTTCGTCCAACAATAGCGCCAGAATCGATTCGCGTGGTTCATGTACGGTGAACTCGCGGATCAGTAACTCGCCGCAATGGTTCCTGCAATAGGCGGCAAGACAGGGCAGGGCCAGACTGTTGTGGATAAATTTGCTGTGCAGGGTGGCAAGTATGGTGCGCATGCAGCAAGCATAACCAAGGGACGGTACAATATAAAGAAGAAATGTTGGCTTCTCGTGGTGACGCTGTATAAACCAATCAGGCTTTCAGCTTTGGGTGCGCGGCTCAATTCAGTCACGAGGTACATGGTCACAAGGTACAAAGGACCCCGGCTCCTCGTAGACACTGTAGTCGTGGCGCCGCCATCTGAATGGCAGGTCGACAATCTCGCCCGGAGTGGAGATGGTGTAGAGGGCTCTGAATGCTTCCAGAACAACAGTGCGTTGTTGCTTCACATTCCCTGGTTCGCCGAGAGGATGACCAAAAGGCCACTTCAGATAAACGCTGCGTGGCGGTTGTACCTTTTCTGTGTACTCACGAACGATTGTTACACCCACGGTGGCAATGCCGGCTTTTTCAATCTCTCTTTGTATCAATCCCACGGATTGATTGCAGATGCCTCAAGCCGGGGTGAGCAGGACTACGTCAACTTGGTCTTGTTTGAGTTTCTTCACCACGGCTAGAGCGGATTGTCCGATCAGGGTGGCAATGTGACGACCGTCAATGTGCCCCATAAATGAGTAATGAGTGTTGGCGAGTTGACCAATTACACCTTCTTCCTGCAACTCCTGCAACCTTTCCAGCGGAAAGATGATGTTGAGATCTTTCTCGGCATCGCTATGATCGTAGTAGTCGTGCGTAATCTTGTAGTCGTTGGCTGATGGTCGCACCATCGATGGCCCGGAAGGTCGGGTCGCCATCGCTGTCCTGCATGTCGAAGGCTCCTGTGCGGCTGTGGTGGACGCAGAGGTGGTGACCAGCGCCAGCTTGCAGTCGCTCAGGGCTTTTGGTGGCGGCGACCAGGGCACGGCTCTTCGCCGGATTCCCACGGCTCGTAAGCGGTGATAAAGCGTTGGGCAATGCTCGGGTAGCGGGTGATGACTTTGGCGATCAAGCGGTTTTTAAAGCGGTTGGTTAGCGACATGGAATTCTCCTGGAAAGTTTCTAAGCCAGTATAGTCATATTTTAGTGATGGATACTAGTATCCCCATCCGGATATCCGGATGGGGACATGTGTTTCAACTTCAGGAGAACTGGAGCTTAAGAGACAGGGGACTGATCAGTTACGCAGCAAGGCGACCTCTTCATGTTGCGTAGCCTCTGCATTTTCAACGATCGGCAGACTTGGATTGTTAGCCCATTCGATCCAGGAGCCATCGTAATTCTTCACCTGCGTGTAGCCTAACCCTTGCAGCACCAAGGTGGCGTAGGAGGAACGGATGCCGGTCTGGCAATGAGCGATGATTTCCTGACCGGGCGTAATGCCATAGTTAGTGAGCAGAGCGCGGATTTCTGCCTCACTCTTTAGCACTTTGACACCATCAACCTCGTGTTGCAGCTCTGTCCAGTTAAGATGGGTCGCACCGGGAATATGTCCACCGCGATCAGCGCGAACTTTGCTGCCATCGTATTCTTCTGGGGTGCGTGTGTCCCAGATAATGACTGCAGGATTACCCAGTTGGGTCAGCACATAGTCAGCTTCGGCGCGTGCCTTGCCAGGGACAGAGACACGATAGTTGCTTGGTACTGCTGCTGTTGTCAATAATAACGACGTAGGCCGGTCCTCCTTGGCCCATTTCTCGTAGCCGCCATCAAGGACCAGTGTCTTGTCGTGACCATGGTAGCGCAGAGTCCAGGCCAGACGTGCAGCGTAAGGATTACCGTCTTCGGCGTAGGTTATGACGGTGGTCTCAGGGGTGATACCAAGCTTTTCCATCAAGGCCTCGAAGGCGGTGGTGGTTGGAACCAGGCTCTTTACACCATTGCGTTTGTCGAGGAAATCACTGCGTGGCAGGTGGTGAGCTCCTTCAATATGGCCCAGCAGGAAGATTGGAGTTTGACGGGCGTCGAGTATCACAACTTGTGAACGGTTCTCGGCGAGCCACCCTGTTTGTACAAAGTAATCTCCCAGTGCGGCACTTGCCAGGGTCGGTAGTCCGACCAGCAGCAAAATGGTGAGCGTAATGAACTTTTTGAATGACTGCATGGTTCTCTCCTGTAGTTGAGTGCTTGTTGACTATGTGGCTAAGGAATAATACAAGCAAACAACAGTGTCAAGGTGTTTTTTGTTAAAAATAAAATACAGTAAAATAATGTACTATGTGGGAAGAGTTGTAATGCCTTAAACGTAGGAATTTAACGCTCAGAAGAAGTAGAAATTGTTTCCAAACCTAACCCTATGATAATATTGCAGAGACTATCCCTCCAAACGTAACAGAAGTTTTAAGGAAGAGGTGCAACACGTGGTAAAAAACAAAACCATACTGGCAGTGGTTGCCGACGAGCGTGGCGAGGTCTTTGAGCATCCGGAGCTGTTGTTGGCGGGGATGAACGGTAGGGATGCGGTGCGACCACATC
>PVMK01130212.1_pt1 | contig 13889 bp, 11 predicted proteins | sample 1853481 | NCBI WGS metagenome assembly PVMK01 (sample SAMN08533507, study PRJNA380276) | Marine sediment metagenome, whole genome shotgun sequencing project. | reverse complement strand
GTTTCACCCTGTCCACAGGAGCAGTGCGCGCAATGCACATCGACGGCGGCCACATGATGCTACGGGCGCGCTCCAAAACACACTTCGAGGTTTTTGGCGGGGTGCCTGTCGACGGCAACATCGAGGGACGGAAGCACGACTGGATGGTAGGCGGACGGCTGTCACAGGGCCTCGGCAACAAGGGCATGATCGGCGCCTCGTATTACAACCGGTTCAACGCAGGGCAGCGCTCCGACGAGGAGGTCGGCGGCGACTTCGCGCTACGGGTCGCGAGCTGGCTGGACATGTCGGCGAAGATCTCTTGGGAGCTGGTGAATCCCGGACTTGCAGAAGTGCTCGGGACCATCTCCGCGCAAACGGCAAACCGAGTCATCCGCGGTGAGCTTTACGTCACGAAGCGCTCGCCGACCCGGATGTTGCAAGCCACCTCCTTGTTCACCGTCCTCGGCGACCCGGGCACGCTCGCCGCCGGCGCAAACCTCCGGTGGAGGGCGGCGCCGAGACTGGACCTCTCGATAAACGGCGCCCTTCGAGACGCTCAAGACGACTTCGGCTGGAGCGGCTACCTGCGCGGCGTCCTGCGTACCGACGACGACGGGAAAGGAAGCATTCTTGGCGAGCTTCGACGTCAGCAGGTCGCGACGTCGAGCTGGACAGGGCTTCGTCTCGCATCGGTGATTCCTCTCTACGAGGATCACGACACGACGGTGGGCTTGATGCCGGAGTTCGAGATCATCTTCCCAGACGATCCGGAGCCAGGCCAAGGTACGGTCTGGCCCTGGGGGCGTCTTGCTCTGCGCTGGCAACCCGGCAAGGGTTGGGCGGTAGCTGCCGCGTGCGAGGCCAGCGCCAACCAAGTCGAGCGATATGAAGTGCGAGCGCTCGCACGTGTCTCCTACCAAGGGCAATGGCCGAAGAAATGACCAAAAGTCTGATCGCGATCGTGGCATTGGTGGCCCTGGCGGGCTCAGCGGGCGCGTGCGCCAAGATGCTTGGCATCGAAAAAGACCCTCAAGAGGGATCATTTGAACATCGAGCCCGCGTACTCGAGGGGATCAATTGCCTCGAGTGCCACGCTGGGATTCAAGGCGCCGGCGAGACGGGTCCACTTCACCTTCCAACCACGCAGCAATGCGTCGAGTGCCATCAGGACCCGCACGATCCAAGCACCTGTTCGGACTGCCACGGGCGAGCGAGGACTCGTCACGCAGCGGAGATGGCGCGCAAACACCTGGTCTTCTCCCATGAAGCTCACTCCGAAGCCGGCGCCGGGGATTGCGTACGGTGCCACGTCGATGTGAAATACGAGAACACGGCTCTTCGACCCAACATGGCCACCTGCTTCAGTTGTCACGAGCACGCGGGTCAATGGGACGTGCGCGATTGTGACAGCTGTCATGTCGAGCTCGCGTCCGAGGGAGTCCCGCCGAAAAGCCACGTCGTGCACGATGGTGACTTCCTGCGCGAGCACGGACTGCAAGCCGCCGCCCAGGCAGACCTTTGCACGACCTGCCATACGCAACGTCAATGCGCGGCATGCCACGGCGTCACGGTGCCGGCGATTCCGTCGAGGCTGGCCTTCGATTCGCCGATGCGACAGTCGATGCACCGCGCGAACTTCTTTTCGGTACACGACATGCAAGCGGCGGCTGACCCGGGCATGTGCGTCGTCTGCCACAGCGAGTTGTTCTGTGTCGACTGTCACACGCGCCAAGGTGTGGCCGGGTTGAACGCCGCCCGCGGCAACCCCCATCCGCCGGGCTGGTCGGGGCCACCGGGGTCCTCCAACGACCACGGCACCGCCGCAAGACTGGACCCGGTTGGGTGCGCGAGCTGCCACGGTGGCGCGGGCGAGATGCTCTGCGTGGGTTGCCACCAGGTCGGTGGTCCAGGCGGGAATCCACACCCGGCCAACTTCACGAGTCGATTGGACATCATCAACGACCTGCCATGTCGCTTGTGTCACTTGGGTCGCCTATGAAACGCACCTTGATCTCGATCGTAGTCCTCGCGGTGCTCGGCTTCTTCGCCGGGTTCCTGACCAGGCAGTTCATGAGCAACATTCAAGAGATCAAGGAAACGCGAAACGCACCGCCGCCGCGAACAGTGCCGGATAGTTGGCCTCACGTCCGTCTTTCACCGGGGCATTCCGCACACGTGATCAATCAAGATGTGGAATGCAACGAATGTCACGACCCGACTGAGCCCACCTTTGACGCTCCCGACACGGGGGTCTGCACGCCATGCCACGAGGAACAGGCGTCGCTCGCCCACGTCGATCTCGAGGGCAAACCAATGGATTGCTACACGTGCCACATCTTCAAGTCAGAGCCCGATGTCTTTGGAAGGTGGCACTGCACGCGATGCCACGGGCCCTTCGAAACGGAAGGCAATCCTGGGCTGGCGGTCCACACATCGGTGCCCTGCGAAACGTGTCACAACCCCCACAAACCAACTGCAGAAACCGTTCTAGAATGTGACGAGTGCCACCAAAAGGTGAAAGTCCGGCACGGGCGACCTCGGTTGAGTGGCACCTGCGCGGACTGCCACGGGGGTCACAAGATTGCGTCCGATGCTGCATCTTGCCTGGAGTGTCACGAAACACGTGAACCGATGGTTTCGCCGACAGCGACCTTTGCCGGGGGTCACGACTCGTGTGCGACTTGCCATCAAGCACACTCGTTCTCGGCATCTAGCGCTTTGCGGTGCACGACATGCCACAAGCAAACCCAAGTCCTCGCGCAGAACAAGGCGCGCGCGCATCGCGATTGCGCAAGCTGTCACAGGCCACACGCCGTGCGAGCTGCAGCGGGTGCCTCCTGCGCAGGCTGTCACTCGGACGTCTCCTCGACGCATCCCTCCGTCGGCGCGAAAGGCGACTGCGTTTCCTGCCATGAACCTCACCCCAAACGGATCGCTCAGCTCGCGTACCAATGCACCGACTGCCACGACGAGGCGCACTCCGCAAAAGCATTCCACTCGCCCAAGACCGAATGCACCGATTGCCACCAACCGCACGCCTTTGATTTGAGCGGTCTCGAAGAGCGGGCACTATGCGTTCGTTGTCATGCCACCCAGGTACGCCTAACTAGCCGAAATGAGGGCCATTTTAGCTGCGAATCCTGTCATGGAGGGGCCGTGCATCACTTGTCCGCTCCCCTCGCATGCGCGAGCTGCCACGAAGAGCAGTGGTCGAACAGCCCCGAAGGTCACCGCGAGTGCATGTCGTGCCACGAGCCGCACCGCGGAGTGGTCTCAGCGCAGACGACCTGTACGGGCTGCCATCAAGTCGCCGAGTTACCGGGCTTGCACCGCATCCCGGACGACCCGCAGGGAGAAGGTCACAGCGATTGTACGGCCTGTCACAACGTCCACATCCCTCGGGCTCGCGCAGACCGCGCAGCGTGCATGGCCTGCCACAAAGACATCGCCACCCACGAACCCGACGCAAAGCGCTGCACCGGCTGCCACACGTTTATCAGTGGACCGTGACGGTGTTACTCCAGGGGGGGCAGCGTGCGGATCTTGATCGCCACGGCCAAGGTTAGAAGCAGAAGTAGCAGGGTGCTGATGGCGAGCCCGCGGCGGCGGTTCTCGAAACCTCGGAGCGCCGCGTATCCCGCTGTCAAAGCAGCTGCTTGATTTTCTGCGATGTCCATGACTTTTTCTTCCATCACGGGCTTCGAGAACGCGTGAATCAGGGTGCGTGCCTGGAGGAGTCCCTGCCGGGCTGCCTCCGCGTAGTCCTCTCCTTCGGTCACATCCATGCCCTTCACTTCTGCTTTCGCGAGCAACTGCTCGATTTCTTCGAATGATTGCCGAATCGAACCGAGCGTATCGGCGTAGTAGAGGGCGAGATCCGATCCCTCGTCCCCCTCTTCGTGGCACTTCCGGCAAACGTCGCCAGGCTGGTCGCCAAGCCAGTCGTCGGACACATGCGTGATGAGGTGTTTGCCATGGCAGGCCACGCAGTCAGCGAGCGACTTCTCCTTGAACGCCGGAGCCAGCGGGCTCCCGAGAAAGAGCTCTGCGTTGTAACTGTGACAGGTTCCGCAGATGTGAGTGATTGCGTCGATCGATGGCGGCGCAGCCCCGTGGTTGCCGTGACAGTCGTTGCACGCCGGGGCCCCGCGCACATCGTGCTTTTCGAGAAGAGCCTCTCCATGAACGCTCTGCACATACTCGTCATATTGATCTGTCGGGATGTCGAAGTCGCTCATGTAGTCAGCATCGGCGTGACAGTGGCCGCACGTCGCCGGAACGTTGGCTGCATAAACCGGCGACTTGGCATCGTTGACTTCGCGCACCCCATGTGCGCCGTGACAGCTCGCGCATTGAGCCACTCGTGTCTCGCCCTTGACTAGGAGCTTTCCGTGCACACTGGTCCGATACTTTTCGAGCTGATCGGTGGGTAAGAGCGGCTTGCGAACCTTCATGTACTCGACGTCGCTGTGACAGCCGCCACACGACAGAACGATTTCGCGAGCAGAAAACTTCCCCTGGTAACCGGATTCCGGGCGCTTGGCGAGATCGCTATCGCCCTGGGTAGCGTCTCCGCCATGACACGCTTCGCATGTAATCCCGGCGCGCGCGTGAACATCGTCCTGCCATAGCTCACCGACCCCGTCTCCGGTCGTGAGGTGACACTCCAAGCACTTCCCTCCAGGGAGACCATCGGCCCTCGCGCCAGAGGCCAGCGCCACACATGTCAAGATGAGAGCTGGTGCAAAGACCTTCATCACGCGACGTACCCCAGATAGGTCATGATCGTGAGGAATGCGAGGGCCGCAGCGCCGCCGATCATGACGACCGCGGTGATTCGGCGACTTCGTCCACGGTCGATCCATGGCACCAAACACCACAGGAGCCCTCCAAACGAAATGAGCAGCAGCCCGAACTGCTCTCCTTCGATTGGCCCTAGGTGGGCAGGCATGTACTTGAGAAACTCGAAGGTGGCGAGGAAGTACCACTCCGGCTTGATTCCCGCAGGAGCCGGAGAAAACGCGTCGGCCTCGACGCCCAGCTCCGCAGGAAAGAAGACCGCCAGCACTGCCAAGACATTGAGCGTAATCAACCACAACAAGAGCTCGCGCATGAAGAAGTGCGGAAAGAACGGCATCGTTTTCCGCCGCTCTGGATGTGTTTTCCATGCGTCGGGCTCGTGAATCCCTTGCAGTTGAATGAAGAAGAGATGGGCGACGATGAACGTGGTCAACAACGCCGGGAAAAGCGCGACATGAAGAGCGAAGAAGCGTGGAAGCGTCGAACCGCTCACCTCCTCACCACCTCGAAGGACATACATGATCGGCTCACCGATGTACGGGATGATGCCGATCATGTCGGTGCCCACCTTGGTCGCAAAGAAGGCGAGCTCGTTCCAGGGCAAGAGATAACCGCTAAACCCGAAGCCGAACAGAATCCCGAGGAGCGCTATTCCAGATAGCCAGGTGAGCTCGCGAGGCTTGCGGTAGGCGCGCATGAAAAAGACGCTGAACATGTGGATGACCGCGGAAAGGATCATCAGGTGCGCGGACCACGCGTGGACCGAGCGAACGAGCCAGCCAAACGGCACTTTGGCGGAAACGAATCGAACGCTTTCAAACGCGGTATCGACGCTCCCCTTGTAATAGAACATCAGAAGGATTCCGGTTCCTACCTGAATGAGAAACAGGAAGAGGGTGATTCCCCCGAAATAATACCAAAACGCGCCAGGACCGATCGGCACAGTCTTGTGCTTGGCCCATTCGGCGAACTGGGCGATGGGATAGCGGTTCCTGAGCCACCTCAGGATGGCCCGTTCAGGATTTTCGGGTGACGTAGACATCGTCCCCCCGCATGTGCACCTCTAGGGTGTCCAAGGGCCTCGGCGGCGGGCCCGACACATTGGTCCCATTCAGATCGTAGACCCCATTGTGGCAGGCACACCAAATGTCCTCCTTGTCTGAACGGTACTGCACGGTGCAGTCGAGGTGAGTGCACTTGGCGAGGAATGCAGCGAAACTACCGTCGGGTCGCCGCACGATCAAAGCGGGCTTCCTGCCGAATTTGAACACCTCCCCCGAGTTGGGCGCCATCTCCGCTAGGGAGGTCGCCCGGACGGCGGAGACCGATGCCTCTTGTTCCGGAGGCGGGCTGAGAAAACGAAGCACCGGATAGATGACCGACCCCATCCAGGCGAATGTGCTGCCGCCAAGAAGCCAGTTCAAAATCCGCCGTCGATCAAACAAGCGCTTCATCAACCTTCACCGATCACTAACCCCACGAGAAACTACATGGACGCAGATGGTTTCGCAATCCTCGTCAGAACGCATCGACCCGCCCGTTGATGTGCGGCGCCTCGATCGTGAGACGGGTGCCCTCGGAATTGATGCCGCGGTGGCAGCCGTTGCACGCGATCTGCGAATGGCCCGGTGGAGGGTTCTGGTGGCAGGAGGCGCAGTCGAGCTCTACCTCCTCGTCCCATGCGACCACGGGGGTCGTCCCGCCGCGGGTGTGGCACGTCGTGGCGCAACGTAGGGTGTCGAAGTCGTAGCTCGCGTTGGGGCCCCAAGCGGGCTGGAAGATGACGTCCACCACGCCATCGCCATGGCTGCCCTCGAGCATCGTATAGTTCTCACCAAAGTGGCAGGACTGGCAGTCGAGGGGGCGCGGCATGTTGGCCGAGGGCTCGGTGTGCGTCGTGTGCGCGCCGCCAAAGGGTGGGCCTGGAAAGTAGCATTGGTCCCTCGGCGGATAGGGTCGGTCGCCGTCGCCATGGCACGTCCCGCAGGCCATCACGCCGCCGGGCAAGTCGTGGCAATCGGTGCAATCGGTGGCGCCGGGTGGGAAGTTGATGATCCCCGGAACCGGCGCGGGAGATCCCGGATGGCACAGGCCACAAGCGTCGCCGCGCGTCGGGTCGACGATCGGCTGCCAGTCGGTCTCCCGAAGGTAGTTTCCGTGCCAAGGCTCTGCACGCGGGTCCGTCCACTGCCCGGGATGAGTGCTGCGATTCGCGGGGAACGCGCCCTCGACGACCCAGGTCGTGAGCGCCTCGGTATCTGCGCCGCAGTCAGCAGCTCGGCGTGAAGATCGGATCCGGGCGCTCCAGGACCACCAGAATGGCGCTGTCGAGTCGGAGGGCAACGTCGCCGGTACGCGGGTCCGTCCACTGCCCGGGATGAGTGCTGCGATTCGCGGGGAACGCGCCCTCGACGACCCAGGTCGTGAGCGCCTCGGTCTGCGCCGCATTCAGCAGCTCGGCGTGAAGATCCGGATCCGGGCGCTCCAGGACCACCAGAATGGGCGCTGTCGAGTCGGAGGGCAACGTCGCCGGTGGCGGCGGGGGCTCATCTGCGGGCACGCACCGGATCGTTTCGAGGTAGTCCTCGACCGAATAGTTGGCCGCAGCGTCCGGGCCACTGTGACACCGGACGCAGTGCTCCTGCAGAATCGGATCGATATCGGCAAACACGACCGGCGGCTCTTCCCGCTCTCGCGCCTCGTTGCACCCGGCCACCGCCAACACGAGCCCGGTTGCCAGAACGCAATTGACCGGTAGTCCCATTAGTTTGGAAGAAGCCTGCCGTGACAGAAGCCGCATTCGTTGGTGTAGGCAACTGGCTGGGCCGCCGCGGCTTGAAGACGGGTGACGTTCATGCGGTGGTCGGCAACGTCGTTCCAGAAGTACTGAAATGGCGGTGCACTGCTCGGGATCGTGTCTTCGAGCGCCGGCACCGACGCTCCGGACTTCGCGGTGGGTACCATGTGACATTCCATGCAGCGGAACTCGCGACGGATCGAGTCGTCGTCGTGCAGACCGTTCGACGGTATCTCCGCGTTGACGTGCTCGAGCACAGTGAGGAACTCCTCAGAGTTATGACAAACGGTGCAGACCGCGTTCAGGTTGTCCTCCACGTCCATCCCATACACATCTTTGAAGTTCGCGTGGGGGCTATGGCAGGCAGTACAAGTAGAAATGCGAATCGGGTTTCGATAGTGCCGCGAGCGGATGAGATCCGAGTACTGCTGATAGTTAGCCTTCGGATCGCCTGAATCAAAGAAGGCCTCTTGCTCGTCGCCGCTGACCCGGGTGGTATGCTCCACGGCAAAGTCGCGGCGGCGGATTCCGGGGGGAGGCATTCGGTTCTCGGTCGACAGTGGCAGCCCTGTCGGCTCCGTCATGCCGGAGCCGATGCCGAGAGGCCGGGAGTGGCAGCTTCCGCAAATCGCGGCGGCCCGACCTGGGGTCAGCAACCCCGGCGAGACGATGTAGCTGCTGCGGGGGCTGAGCTCTAAATGCTCCGAGCCGGGGCCATGGCACGCCTCACAGCCGGTGTTGATCAGCTCGACTCGCCCGTCGCCGTCGTAGTCGAAGGCCCCGTTGGGGTCGACCGTCGCTCGCGCAGACCAGCCATCGGCATCGCTCCCTTCGAGGCGGTATCCGGTGAAGTGGCAGCCTGCGCAGTTGTTGTCGAAGGACTCGTGATTGAAAGACTCAGTCGTAGCCGCATTGCGATCAAAAAGCTCGTCGGTGCCGAAATTGTACCAGAGGTCCGAACGGTAATCGCGCCAGCGCCAATCATCCGGGTCCGGATTCGAGAAATCGCCCTCGTAGTTGTACTGCATGGGCAAGACGAAGTAGCTGAAGTTTCCGTTCGAGTTGGCGCGCCGCATCAAGTACTGCTGCTTGTGCACGGCGCCACCGTAGGTGAGCACCACGTCATAACGCTGCACAGGCTCCGTATTCACGCGGTTCACGAGCTCGACGCAGTACGCACCGATGACGCAGGGCGGCACGTCCGCATCGCGACGCAATCTAACCTCGAAGCTGACCACGCCCGCTGGAGACGGATCGTTCACTTCCACGTCGCAATTCGAAGGATCCCCGGGTGTGGACGGCGACGTGTCGCAGCCGAAGTAGAAAAGCGTCGTCGGAGGATCGAAGGCTTCGAGACCTTCGTCGAACTCAGGCCAAGGGCTGATGTCCTGCAGAGTCGAGCGCACCCCCGGCACTTGAAGGCCCACGTTGTGCGCAGTGCGCGTGGTGCTGTGCAGGCCGTGGCAGACCATGCACGTCGAGGAGCCGACATATGTTGCGTTCGGGCTCGGCTGGGAGCTCACGCGAATGTTCATCTGCATGCCGATCAGCGACTCGGTCGGAAACGAAACCCGCGCATTGTTGCCACCTGGCAGGTGCTCAGCATCGTCGGAAGCCGGAAACCAAACGACGAAGCGACTGCCCTCGGGAAGGGTCTCAAAGCGGTACTCACCGTTCTCATCAACGGGAGCCTGCTCGTAGGTATCACCGTTGTTATTGATCAGGTCTTCGATCGGTTCGTCGTTTTCGAGCAACGCGGTGTCGTCGGGCGACGCGAAGAGATCGATCGGGGTCTGCGAGAGGTCTTGGACATCGCTTGCGGGAACGAGGTAGACGGTCCCGCTGGGAACTGGCAGCATGTTCGGCTCGATCACCCGGCCGACCAACCCGAAGGGCGCGGGCTCGATCCCGCTGGGAGGCTCACCGGGCTCACCGGGCGGGCCCTCAGGGCCCTCAGGGCCCGTGGCGCCGGTGTCTCCCTTACAGGCGCCCAACGAGATGCTGAACAACAAGCAGCCTAACCACCAAATACGAAAGAGGGCTCGCATCGCTACGAGCCCCATCGTACATGCCCTTTACGGACGTTCAAGTCGTCATCGAGGGGCGCACCGAAGCACGCCCCTCGACTCTGGGTCGCTATTCTATTCCGTGGACCACTCCGACATCTTCGGAGCCGCCCTCCCCGTGACAGAGGATGCAGGTTTCGACAGTGAGCTCGTTGGTGAACATGCCCGTGATGTCTTGCTCGATGACGAACGAAGACCCATTTTGCACCATGTGGGCGGCCGTCGTGATGCTTCCCGCTGACTCGTCCTGAGCTGTGTCGGGATTGTCGAGATTGAGGTGGCAGCCTCCGCAGGTCGCGGCGTTGAACGTGGTGTTCAAGTCGTCCTCGGGATCTGCGGGAAGAGCTTCCGAATCGGTCGTCGTCGCCAAGCGGAAGTTCACCGTGGTGTCAACCGGATAATAGGTCCCCTCGAGGTGACACGCGTTGCACTCGCGCGTTGATCGGTTGTGGCGCGGATAGGTGACGTGGAAGAAGGGATCCGCGCCGTCACCGAACGATGCGTTGGCGTCATGGATGCCGTGGATCATCACCTTCAAGTCCACCGAAGCTTCGAAAAGCGGCCCCGCATCCTCTAGGTCGGTTGCGTTGGCGTTGTGGCAGACCACGCACACTTGAACATTGTTGGTGCGATTCGAGCCGTGGTTGGTCTTGATGCCGTGGCAATTGTTGCATAGCTCGATGCTCACGATCTCACGTCGCGGCATGGGAGTCATGACATCGTCGATGGTGACGTAGTCGATCTGACTCGTGATGGGAATACTGTTGGCTGACCCATTACTGTCGACGTCGACGCGAGCACGGCCCTCCATCGCGACACCATAGGTGTCGCCAGTGGTGGTGGAGGGGAGCGTAATGGTGTCGTCAGTCAGCGTGTACGAGTCTAGGATGCAAGTGCCACCCGGACATTCGGCGTCGGGATCGCAGGCTAGGCCGTCGTTGGTTCCACCGACGCAAACGTCTAGGACGCATTCGCCGAGCGGACAGTCGGCGTCGGGATCGCAGGTCTCGCCATCATTAGCCCCACCGTCGCAAACCAGGTTTGCTGAGCAGTTGAGGGCGAGGCCGGTGCACTCGTCAAGCGCATTGATGGTAACAGGCTGCCCCACGATGTCGAGGCTCTCGTGGTTGCTGTAGTCGTCGGTCGACCATGCGATTCGGAAGCGCAGCCTAGCTCGCGAGTCGCAAGTGCCATTTGGTTCGGGGTCCGTTCCCAGACAGTCATCGTCGTCGCTGCACGGATCGCCATCATCATCGCCACCGTCGCATTCAAGGTCACCAAAGGGGCCAAGGGGATCTGTGATGTCGTACGTCGTGTCGTCAGTCGGGTTGAAGACCGTGAATGTGATCTCGATGTCGCCGTCGCCGTTTAAGAGCACGTCCTCGATGCCGAGTCCGAAATTCTTCATTGCTTCGGCGACGAGATTGCGGTGTACCTCTTGAGCGCTGATGGCGTTCGGGGGAGCAGGGGGCGTCGTCGGCGAGTGACAATTCACGCACTCCCCGTCTGACTTTTGGCCGATCTCAGGAACGATCTGGTGCGTGTAGGTATACGTCGAAAGCCCCGTCGTCGCATCAGCCGTCGAAACCGTGAGCCCGCTCACGTGGCAGCCGCCGCAGCTCAGCGAATCGACGGAGGTCTTCCATGCGTCGCCATCCGGCGTTTCTTCGGTCATCGTGTGGCAGGTCGCGCAATCGATGATTGGCCTCGGGTAGGTGGTCTCGGTGTAGTCGTGCGGGTCGCGACCCAGGATCCAGTAGGCGAACTCCTTGAATTCCGTCTCCTGAAACTCACGCACTACCTTTCCGTGAATGGAGTGGGCCATGTGCGCCATGTCGATGCTCTCGCCCCAGCCCTGATCGCGGCTCTGATCATTGTGACAGGTCACGCAGTATTCGACCGTGAAGCGCCCGCCGGTCCCGCCGCCGTGAAGGCCCAAACGCCCGTGGCAATTGTTGCAGGAATCAGTCGAGAGGATGTCTTTGTGACCGGAACCGGCACCTCCGTCCGGCACCAAATCGAAGGTGGGGTTATCCGGGTTGAGCGTGTTGTTGATGCGAATCTCGAGGCCCGCACGATGCGTGAGGTTGGGCTCCCACGTGGGGTCGGTGGACGTCGTCGGGTCGGCCGTGTACGTAAACGTGTACGAACCGTCCCCGTTGTCCAAGACGTTACCTGCCTCTGCGTCACCTTCGTCGCGCTCTGCCTGTCGTGCCCCAGGGTCGTCGGGGACCGCAGGCGAATCGACAGTACAAGTGCCGCCTATGCCTGGACAGTCACCGTCGACGCTGCACAGATTGCCCGCCTCGTCTCCAAGTTTGCAAGTCTTGGGCATATCCCCCGTTTCTTGCCCGTGGATGTAGTTGACCCAGTGCGAACGCTTTCCGGCACTTGCAGCGACCAACTTTACGAAAGTGCCCGAGACGGAGTCAGGGTTCAGACCGGTCACGTCGGCACCGCCCGCCGTCTTGAGCGTGAAGTCGACCACGGTGGCTTGCCGCGGTCGCGTCTCGTGATCTCGGCGACCAGCGGCTCGCCAACGCGACAAGCAACTCGACGAAGACCGGGTCGCGTGATATCGATCGACAAGGTCTCCGGCCCCGTGCTACGCTCCGCCTGGCGGTCCTTGCGAGCCGTCCTCGCCGTCCTGGCCGTCCATGCCGTCCATGCCGTCTTGGCCGTCTTGGCCGTTTTGGCCGTCATTACCGCATCCCGAAACCGCAAGGCCGACTGCCATGATCGCGGTCAACAAAAAACGAACAACCCAAACGTTCTTACCAGTCATGACTGTCACCTTATCTCTCCGCCCGGTCGAGGTGTGGAGTGTCTATATTTCGCGCGAGAAATCAAACGCTCGTCGGTGAAAAACACTTTCAATAAGGCATAATCACCTGTGAGTGCCGAAAAATCTGCGCCACCAACAGTGAGCCCCTGGTCGTTTCTCACCTGGATAAAATACATTGCGCGCATCTCTTCCACAGACCCTGCAAGCACGGTACCAACTTTCAATTATTCGACGGCGAGGCGCGATCGAGATTCGGTTTGCCAACGCTGCCTCCGAGGTTCGGTCGATGAGGCTACGCATGACGTACATCTGCTCCGCGCGCGAGGCCCTGGCCTATCAAAGTCGCGCCGTAAGCGAAAGCAAAAAGCGCAACTGCAGCCGGTGTGATGAGAGCGCCCCACGGCGGCTCACCAAGCGTGTACTGTACAAACCCGTAGACGAGGCCGGCAGTCGCAACGATCGCCAGCAAAATATAGATCGCCATAAACAAGGTCCAGACGTGCGGATGCGGCGAAAAACGCCCCCGAATCGCCGCGCCGTCCGGTTCGTCTTCGACCTCGAGATTCAGATATGGTGACCAAAAACTGCGCTTTTCGTTCTGAACTTCGACCACCGCGTGCTTCCGGAAGATCTGACCCTGACAGAAACCCGGATCGTCATCGAGCAACTGCCGTAGCGCATCGAGCCAGGTGGCCCGCTCGACAGGCAGTTGAAGCTCGAACCGCGGACGCATGCGAGGCCGCGCCATGCGTCGAGGATACCGTGGCTACGCAACACCAACGAGGTGAAAAAAGTGCGCGAAAGTCAAAGCACGCGCTCGACTTTCGCGTCAACTGGCTTCGATGAAAGCTCGGAAGGGCGCATGAACGGTCGCCGTTTGATCTCGACCTTCCGGTCGACGAAGAAGTCCTCGAAGCTCAAGCTCGCCGTGGTTCGTAACTGCTCGGCGACGACCTCCGCGGCCGTCGTATCGAGCTGAATGCCGTGCTCGGCCATGTCGCCTCGCAGTCGATGGCAAAGTTGGTCGATGCGTTGGAGGGCGGAAAGATAAGACCCTTTCCAGATCTCCAAGTACGGACGGTGGTCCATCGGATTCGTGGACAGCAGCTGACGGAGCGTATTCGAGGGCAGGAACGTGTAGGAGCTGACCTCGGGGTGCTTGCGAAGGACCGAGTTGCGCGCTCGCTCGAATCGAGTGAACGAGATCGTTCGAATGTCCTGATCGATGTTGTAAAGGACGCCTCGCCGATGGGCGACCCCAGGCACCTTGGACACGTAGGGCACGAACGGATCCATCGTGAAGACTAGCGTTGCGTCTCGCTTGATGGCCTCGGCAAAATTCGACGTTCGTGTGATCGCGCCATCCTCGTAGTAACGCCCGTCTATCGGCACCGACGAAAACGCGGGATTCACGCTGAGCGAAGCGCGCACCGCCGTGCTGATGGGAACATGGTCGTAC
>PVMK01127793.1_pt1 | contig 13891 bp, 12 predicted proteins | sample 1853481 | NCBI WGS metagenome assembly PVMK01 (sample SAMN08533507, study PRJNA380276) | Marine sediment metagenome, whole genome shotgun sequencing project. | reverse complement strand
TTGTTTTTCTCTCCAGGGAACTCCCCCTCAAGCAATCCTTAAGAAAAATTAAATCAAACTTAAGAAATTTCCGCTTGTGCTGCAGATGCAGATAAGCGAAACGTAGTGAAGACTTCGGGGAAGATGGCCTTCAGCTATAGTGGGCTATGCTGAAGGCCAGATGACGAAGCAGATGTAGTGCAAGCGGAAATTTCTTACTTTATAGTTCGACAGACTCGCCCAAACCCCCCCGGATTAAATCCCGACGCCCAAAATACTCTGGCCTGGGCAAAATCAATAAACCAGTGCCCGCCGGGGGCCCGCTGATCTGCAGTAAAAATAAAGGGCTGGGCCTTGGAAAAACATGGATGCAGGTAAAGTTCCTTGTCGCTCTTTACCTTTTCCAGCAGAGACAAGCCCTCCTCAATGGTCGGCAGGCGCCAGTCGTCATAGCCGGCAAATTTACCGGCATTGAGCTCTTTAACCCTGGCCTGGATGGTTCGTATCGAGTTAATATCGCTGCCGCCGCGCTCCCACATAAGGTTGGTTGTCATATCCGAAACAGTCAGTTGATCGCCATTGTCCACCAGGTACTTTTCAGCTCCAGCATCAGGGTTGTAGCGCCGCTCAAACAGAGCAGCTTGCTGAATTACACCTTCAATCTCCGTTTCCTTAAAGGCCTTTGATACACTGCGCAAGGTTTTGGTCTGTAAAGCCGGTAGAGGGTCTGACAGGGTTGGCAGGATTGCTTGCAGGAAATCATCCTCAGGCCCTGTTTCCATGGGAATGACCAGGGAGCAATCGTTGCTGTCAACCACATTTTCCTGCAGCCAGTTGCGCATGTCATCATCAATGGCATAACTGGCATCCAGGGTGGCTGCCTTGCCCTGACCGGCTATGCACTTGTCTATCTTTTCCTGGGGGGCGTCGATCCGGGCCAGGATCCTGGCATACTTGATGCCTCTTTCCATAAGGTACAGACGGGCCGGCGGCTGCCAGTTATCTATGTAGAAATAATAAAACCGTTCACTCTTGTGGCGTACCCGCTCCTTGCCTCCCCAGCTTTCAAACATCCCAAAGGTATCTGCCGGTTGCAGGTCCCAGTCTATAGAAACTTTTGTGGAATCAAGTCCCAGCATTTCAAAAAAACGCATATTTTTTCCTTTTTATTATAGATTGTTATTTCCTTATCAGTAATGAATATCAGGTAAGGTAAATTAGCAGAGAAAGAGAAGCAAGTTTTTTCCCATCTCGGAATCATTTTTATGTCTTTAAAACTATGTACTTTACGTTGAATGTTAAACTTTTTTGTATGTTTTGCCCTCAAATAATTACTCTCTTTCCTTTTTCTCCGGTAAAATAAATGCAACTTTTAAGATATCTGTAAGCTGTTAAACTTCTCTTGCAATAAGGCTGATTTGTCAATAAACTTAATAGATTATTTGTCATTTATAGTTAACCGTCCCTGGCAGGATTGCAACAGGCATGAAAAAAAACCAAGTCTTCATCTAAAAAGTTTGATATCCAGCCCGGCTCTCCCATGCCGCTTGGAGCTATAATCACTCCGAACGGCATTAACTTTGCCATCTTTTCACGCCACTCAGAAAAGGTTGTGCTTGTTTTGTTTAACCGGGCCGGTTCCCCGTTGGGAGAAATAACCCTGGATCCTGAGCATAATAAAACAGGAGACATATGGCATATCCTGCTGCGCACCAGGAAGCATGACCTGCAGTACTGCTACCGCATGAGCGGCCCTTATGACCCCCGGGGAGAAGGCCATTATTTCAATGAAGAAACCCTGCTGCTTGACCCATATGCCCGGGCTTTGGCGGGCGGCGAGACCTGGAATGGCCGATCGGCAAAACAGGCCGGTTTCAAGCGGCGCTGCCTGATCGTCGACGAGCATTTCGACTGGCAGGGCGACCGGCCGCTGAATATCCCTCTCAGGGATTCAATCATCTATGAAATGCATGTCCGCGGCTTTACCTGCCAAACCAGTTCCGGCGTGAAATCGCCGGGCACCTTTGCCGGAGTTATTGAAAAAATACCCTATTTAAAGGAATTGGGCATAACCGCTGTGGAACTGATGCCCATAATGGAATTCAATGAAAACGAAAACATTAATATAAACCCCTTGACCAGGGAGACTCTGACAAACTTCTGGGGCTACAGCCCCATGGCATTCTGTGCGCCCAAGGCTTCCTATGCAGCGAACAATAAAAACGGCAACCAGGTGCAGGAATTCAAGGAAATGGTCAGGAGTCTCCACCAGGCCGGCATCGAGGTGATCCTTGATGTGGTTTTTAATCATACCGCCGAGGGAGGCATTGATGGCCCGCTTATAAGCTTTCGAGGACTGGACAATTCAATTTACTACCTGCTTGACCAGCAGACCAGGGAATATCTCAATTTTTCCGGTTGCGGCAACACACTGAACTGTAACCATCCGATTGTCAGGCAACTGATCATTAAATGTCTGCATTTCTGGGTTGTTGAGATGCATGTGGACGGCTTTCGTTTTGACCTTGCCTCCATCCTTGGCCGTGACCAGAATGGCGAGGTGTTAAGTAATCCGCCCATGGTGGAAATGATTGCCGAGGACCCTATCCTGTCCCACACGAAAATCATCGCCGAGGCCTGGGATGCCGCAGGTTTATACCAGGTGGGCAGCTTTTCAACCAGCCGGCGCTGGGCCGAGTGGAATGGCAAGTTCCGCGACGATGTCAGGGCTTTCATGTGTGGTAAGGAGAACACTATTGCCGCTCTGGCTACCCGTATTGGGGGCAGTTCAGACCTGTTCCAGCAGAGCAGCCGAAGACCCTGTAACTCGATCAATTTTATTACCAGCCATGATGGCTTCACCCTCTCCGACCTGGTGAGTTACAACGACAAACACAACCTGGAAAACGGCGAGGACAACTGGGACGGCTCCAATCACAATATCAGCTGGAACTCCGGCGTCGGGGAGACACAACCGATCCGCAGATCAACCGGCTGCGGAATCGACGGGTGCGGAGCCTGACGGTCATTCTGATGATTTCCCAGGGGGTTCCCATGCTGCTGGCCGGGGATGAGTTCGGCCGCACCCAGAAGGGCAATAACAATGCCTACTGCCATGACAATCCCACCAGCTGGATAGACTGGGATCTTAAGAGAAAAAACAGTGATCTTTTCCGGTTTTTCCGTCTTTTAATTCGGTTAAGAAAGAACCACCCGGTTTTCAGGCGGACAGATTTCTTCCCGGAGCCGGGGCATGAACTGTTCCATGAAATACGCTGGCAGTCCTATCGCCCTGGCCGGCAGGACTGGTCTTCATCCTGCCATGTTCTGGCCTTTATGCTGGACGGCAACGGCAGGGAGGCAGATGAACAGGATAATGACTTTTTTGTGATGTTAAACGGGCATCAAACTGAAACCGCTGTTTTTGAGGCACCCGGGTTAAGTAAAAACCGGCGCTGGAAGAAAATAATCGACACCGCTGCTCCATCACCCATGGATATCCAGGACGAATCTGCTGCTGATCTGCTGCCAAGCAGCAAGGATATCATAGTAGCGCCCATGGGAGCCGTGGTCCTCATTTCTGAAAGATAACATGGCAAAACAGTATCTCTTCATAGGTGATTCGCTGGTTGAGTTTTTCGACTGGCAGAACCGGTTTCCGGACCAACAGGTTATCAACTTCGGGCAGGCGGGAGAAACCGCTGAAGGACTCGCTGCCAGGCTGCCTGGCATAATAAAACACCATGAAACGCCTGATCTCATAATGATCATGACCGGTACCAACAACATTGCCATGGAGGACTACGGTTTTCTCCTTACCTATGAAAAAATCATCAAACAGCTGCAGGAGGCCTGTCCTGGAGCAACAATCATCATGGCAAGCCTGCTGCCCATCGAACTCTTCTGGCTTGGCGACGCAGTTCCCCGCGTCAACAGGAGGCTAAAAGAGATATCACAGAACCTGGCAGTCCACTACCTGGATCTCTACCCTCTCTTTCTGGGCCGGGATGGCAAACAGAATCCGGCCTTCTTCGAACCGGATAACGTCCATTTAAGCCTGCAGGGTTACGAAGTCTGGGCCAACGCCCTTGAAGATTTCCTCGTTGACCTGAATCCGTAACGAAAACAAAATCTATATTTAAAAAGAGGGTGTTGCTGAAAGCTAATTTATAATTTATACTCTCCCCCTTGTTATCTGTGGGCTCAAATCTTATTGTTACTGATGTTTACATGAATTTTATAAATTATTTTTTATTAGGAGGTTAGTTGCATGACTAAATTCATATCATTGTGCTGCAGTTTAGCGCTTGTCTTAGGTTTAACAGCCTGCAGCCAGGACAAGGCACCGGAACCAACAACTACACAAACCGTCCAGCAGGCTCCCGGCCCTGGGACGGTGGCAGCTCCGGCTGCTCCGGTGACCGGCAAGGTCCTGGAGACCATGGATGCTTCCGGTTATACCTATCTTAACGTCCAAACTGAAGCGGGCGACATGTGGGTAGCTGTTAATCAAAGCACGGTGGAAGTCGGTGAGGAAATAGCCTTCCTCGACGGCATGGTAATGCAGAATTTTTTCAGCAAAACACTGGACCGCACCTTTCCTGAAATAATCTTTTCCAGCGGCCTGGTTGGTAAAGGTGCAACTCCGCCAGGTATGCCTGCAGCCCTGACAACCGGCGAAGGACAGGCCTCATTTTCCCAGGCCCTTTCCTCTGAAGGGACTGCTGCTCCAACTGCTCCAGGCATGACGGGCGGCAGCCAGAAAGCTGTCGTTCCCTTTGCCGAGATCAAAGTGGAAAAAGCCCCCGGTGAAAACAGTTATACCGTTGAAGAGATCTTTGGCAAGGCTGCCGAGTTGAGCGGCCAGACCGTGGTGGTGAAAGGCAAGGTCATGAAGGTGTCTCCACGCATCATGGGCCGCAACTGGATCCATATCCAGGATGGCACCGGCAATCCGTCTGCAAACACCCATGACCTGGTTATTACTACAGATATAGAACTTGAGGCTGACGCGGATATCATTACCATGGAAGGTGTCCTTACCGCCAACAAGGATTTCGGCTCAGGTTACTCCTACAAGGTCATTATTGAAGAAGGAAAAATAAAACAATAATTGACAAATAATCCAGGGGCTCCGCTTGACACGGGGCTCCTTTTTTTTCTGTTTTTTTAGCATTTAACGTCCGGTACACATATGAAGGTCGTCATAATAGGTCCCGGCGCCCTGGGCTGCCTGTTGGCATCCACACTCTCCCTGCGCAGCAAGACAGCAATCCCCCTTGATATATGGATCCTTGACCACAAGCCGGAGCGGGTCCGGCAACTGGCAGAAAATGGCCTCACCCTGGAAGAGGACGGCCGGGAATTTCATTGCCGGATCAGTGCAACTGTTGACCCTGGGGAGATCGGACAGGCAGATGTCATCTTCCTGTGTGTTAAGTCCCTTGATGTTGCAGACGGATTGAGAGCTGCCAAAACTATCGCCAATGACGACACCCTGCTGATCACCCTGCAAAACGGCATCGGCCACCTGGAAATTCTGCAGGCCCACCAGGAGCCGCCGATGATTGCCCTTGGCGTCACTGCCCAAGGGGCAAACCTGGTGGATACCGGCCATGTCCGGCACGCTGGTAATGGTATTACGCGGCTCGGCTTACTGCATAACAGTACAGATCGCCAGGCAGTTCTTCTCCAGGAGGTCTGCAACCTGTTGAACGGCGCGTCCATTGAAACCAGTATAGTTGAAAACATTATTGACTTTGTCTGGGCCAAACTGTTGGTTAACGTCGGCATTAACGGACTGACCGCCATCCATAACTGCCCGAACGGGGCACTCCTGGAGTCAGCTGCCACCAGAAAACAACTCTCCGATGCTGTCCGGGAAGCAGAAACCGTAGCCCGGGCCCGGTCCATCCAGATCCTCGCTGATCCTGTTGCCGTAACCTTAGAGGTCTGCAAACAGACCGGCGCCAATATCTCTTCCATGCTCCAGGATGTGCGAAGCGGGCGGCCGACTGAAATTGACTCCATCAATGGCGCAATAGTTAAAGCAGCAAAAGAACTGCATATCCCTGTGCCGGTTAATGAAGATTTGGTAAGCAGGGTAAAGGAGATAGAAAAAAATTATTCTATTGAGTAAAATGTCCCGATGAAAAGAAATAACAGTAAGGGGGCAATGCAGAAAATCCAGCCCGGTGCAATTGGCTTTGATATTGACGGTGTTGTCGCTGATACAGCCGGTGCTTTTTTACGCATTGCCCGCGAAAAGTACGGTATAAGCTCTCTTTCCCTGGAAGACATTACCAGGTTCGAGGTGGAGGACTGCCTTGATATTGAACTCCGGATTGTCGATGAGATCTTTAGCCGTTTGCTCGATGACCCCTTACGTTCCGGTCTCCAGCCCATGGAAGATTCCATGGATGTGTTACATGAATTTGCCGGGCAGGCACCCTTGACCTTTGTCACCGCACGCCCAGACAAGGAACCCATCGCCTTATGGCTGCAGCACTTTTTAAAAGCACCGGTTTATGATGATATGCGGCTGATCGCCATGGGCGAACATGATAATAAGGCAGGCTACATTAAACAACTGGGGATCGAGTACTTTGTGGATGACCGGTTGCAGACCTGCTTGATGCTCGCCGATGTGGGCATCACCCCGCTGGTATTCAACCAGCCCTGGAACCGTCATGAACATGACCTGCAGACCGTTGACAACTGGCAGGCCATCCATGCCCTCTGCTTCGAATAATGTTTTGATTTCCAGTGCTGTCCGGCAAGCGATATTGCGGTTATGGAAAGCTGACTATTTACACTTTCCCATAACTATGGTAATGATTTCAGTCCGTTCCACTTTTCCGGTAGATTCTTTATTATCCATGGGAGCCCCTGCAATGGAATGCCCGCAATGCGGCCATCATTTTGAACACCACAGAAATCCCCTCCCGACAGTGGATATCATAATTGAGACAATGGGCGGCATCATTCTCATAGAGAGGAAAAATGAGCCTTTTGGCTGGGCAATACCAGGAGGTTTTGTTGATTACGGTGAATCATTGGAACAGGCAGCTGTCCGTGAAGCTCTGGAAGAAACCGGGTTGCAGGTCGAACTAACCGACCAGTTCCACACATATTCAGACCCTGGCCGCGACCCCAGGCATCACACAATCTCAACTGTTTTTGTTGCCAGTGCCGATGGGCTTCCCATTGCCGGAGACGATGCCGTCCAGGCGAAAATCTTCACGGCAGGCGCCCTTCCCAGTCTGGTCTTTGACCACGCTGCAATCCTGGCAGATTATTTTAGCTACAGAAAGGGACAGACCCATGGCTAATGGTGAACGTAAAATACTGCTCGTTGATGATGATCCGGCAGTTCTTGACGTCCTTGGGGATTTCATTGCTGTTTTCGGTTTTGAATATGAGACCGCCGTAGATGGTTTAGAGGCGATTGAAAAGTTGAAGCAGACTGACTTCAACATAGTTCTTACCGATATGATGATGCCCAATATGGACGGCATGGAACTGCTCCACCATATCCACAATAACTATCCGGCTATCAAGGTAATGGTAGTCACCGGTTATGACCGCACCTTTACCTATACCGACGTAATTGATGCCGGTGCCTGCGATTTTATTTCCAAACCGTTTAACCCGGATGAACTGGAGGCAAAAATCAACCGGATAATCCGTGAGATCGAATTGATGCGCCAGCTTGAACATCTGTCTATTTCCGATGGCCTGACCGGTCTTTATAACCGGCGTCACTTTGATAACAAAATCATTGAGGAAGCCCGCCGCGCCTACCGCCAGAAACATAACCTCTTCCTGGCGCTCATCGATGTGGATAACCTGAAGGAACTGAATGACAAGTATGGTCATCCGGCCGGTGACAAGCTCCTGGCAACCGTTGGCTCCATCCTCAAGAGCTGCACCAGGGAGGACGTTGACTGGCCCTTCCGCTACGGTGGCGACGAGTTTTGCGTAATTCTTTCCCAGGTATCTCAAAAACAGGCCTGCATGACAGCAGAACGTATCCTCGAGAAATTTAATGATAAAAAACTGCCATTGACCGGCCTGAGTATTGGCTTGGCCAAGTTTATGCGCAATGAAGGCAAAAAATTGTCGGAGGATATTGCCACACTGGTGAAAAGATCGGATAATGCCCTTTACAAGGCGAAAAATACCGGCAGAAACCGGGTCGTAACAGATCTGAAGCCCTCCAGCAGTGATGAATAGGATGCTGTCCCTCAGCATCGTATAATCTCCATGACCAGCATCGAAAAACGAGATAATCCGGGCGGTCCGGTGGACATGAACCAGTTGCTCACCGCTTTTTTCAAAGATAAAAAATGGCGCGACCGGCTGGAATTGCACGGTGTTTTCGATTTCTGGGATAAAACTGTGGGCAGTGAAATCGGTGCCATTGCCCAGCCTTCCTTGATCCGCGGCAATGTTTTATGGGTTAAGGTGGCGGATTCTGTCTGGATGCAGCAGTTGCACCTGCAGAAAATGCTGCTGCTGGAAAAGATCAATCAGCGTTTATCCGGCGCAAAACTTACGGATATCCGCTTCCAGCTTAACAGTTCTCTGAAAGGACCCCCAAAAGAAGGCACAGCAAAGCCTCAGGAGCCAAAACCAGTCGTCGACAAAAACAGGGAGCGGGAATTTGATAATCTTATCGGCTCGCTGAAAGACGAGGAGGTCAAGGCTTCGCTAAAGAGTTTGTGGCTTAAATTGCAGGGAAGAAGAAAAATAGGCTAAAGGCTAAAGGTGAAAGGCTAAAGGTAAAAGCATAAAACCTAATGCTAATAGTTCCTGATTACATGAAAATGTAGTATTTTCGGAATGAAAGTGTTTAAGATACGCAGAAGAGGGTGTTCCGCTATAGGAATTTATGCTGAACGCCCGATGACAGGTAGCGACTGCAAGGAGACTCCGAAGTAGATTGAATACTCTCATTCCGGAAATCAGCAGATGCGTGGGGTAAGGGGCTCGCCCATGCAGCATGTCGACGACCCGGGTGGCGCCTATAGCAGTTTCCATGATAACCTGTCCGGCATGTTCGGCAACCACCTCGCCGATAATACAGGCATCCTCTCCATAGTCCAGATTGCGGATCAACTCCAGTACCTCTGCTGCTGCTGATCTCTCCACAAAGGGCCAGGAGTTTTCCCTCGTTGGCCAGGTAGAGAGGATCAAGGCCGAGCAATTCACAGGCTCCCTGTACATGACCCCGCACCGGTAAATCCTTTTCCCGTATCCGGATGCCGACCCTGGACGACATAGCCAGTTCGTTTAAGGTGGTGCCGACGCCGCCCCTGGTTGGATCACGCAAAACATGGATATCGCCGGCATGCTGTTGGAGCATTGCGGCAACCATATGATTGAGCGGTGCGGAATCGCTTTTAAAATCGCCGCTGATCTGTAACCCCTCGCGCCGGCAGAGAATGGTGGCACCATGATCAGCCATAGTACCGCTGAGGATGACCTGGTCGCCGGGTTTGCCGTTCTGCGCCGAAATATCGACCTGGCGATCAAACAGGCCGATACCCGTGGTATTGATAAAAATCTTATCAGCTTTACCTGACTGGACGACCTTGGTGTCCCCTGTCACTATTTCAACACCGGCATGGTCGGCGCCCTGTTTCAGGGACCGAACGATTTTTTCAAGATCCTTTATAGGAAAGCCCTCTTCAATGATCATCCCGACTGACAGAAATTTCGGCTTGGCGCCCCGCATGGCCAGGTCATTGACTGTTCCGTGTATGGCAAGTTTACCGATATCGCCACCCGGAAAGAAAATGGGATCAACCACAAAGGAATCGGTGGTAAATGCCAGCTGCTCGCTGCCGGCCTTCAATACCGCACAGTCCTCCATGGGCAGGAGAGCGGCGCTGTCAAAGACGGCAACAAACATATTTTCAATCAACTGGTGGCTCGCCCTGCCACCACTGCCATGCGCCAGTGTAATTCTTTCTTCCATAACTGTTCCGGTTCCTTTTGTTTGCCTTCCTGCCGGTTTCCCTATCCTGTTGGGGAATACCCGCAACAAAGTCTCAATACACTGATTATTTATCCGGCGTAACCCCTTTCATCAAATTGACCTTGAATCATCTGGAATTACCCATTATTCTGGCACGCAATTTCTATTTTCCATAGAATGCCCGGTTCATTGTCTCATGAACGCTGAATAATATTGCCAGGGCAATTGTATGGACAGCTTTACCATTCTCAAAACGGATTTAAAAGCAATCTCTCCGTTTTGATTCATTTTTTTCAGGACGTATGGATTATGGCCTACAATAACATTTTAGACAGGATCGGTAATACTCCCCTGGTATTGATAAATCGTTTCCATTCGTCTAAGAAGATAAAAATCTACGCCAAGATCGAATCCTTCAACCCCGGCGGGTCGGTCAAAGACCGTATCGCCCTGTCCATGATTGAAGCCGCTGAACAGAGCGGCGCCTTGACCCCGGACAAGGTTGTCCTGGAGGCAACCAGCGGCAATACCGGCATAGGGTTGGCCATGGTCTGCGCTGTCAAAGGCTACAAGTGCCAGCTGGTTATGCCCGAGTCAGCCAGTATTGAGCGGCGCAAGATCATGGAAGCCTATGGTGTGGAAATTGTGCTCACCCCGGCCAAGAGGAGTACCGACGGGGCCATTGAACAGGCCTATATCATGGCCAGAGAACATCCGGACCGCTACTTCCTGACCGACCAGTTCAACAGCGAAGCAAACTGGCAGGTACATTACAGGACCACCGGGCCGGAGATCTGGGCGCAGACAGAAGGCAAGGTGACCGACATTATCGCCACCCTGGGGACCACCGGGACCGCCATGGGGCTGTGCAGGTTTTTTTCGGAAAATCATCCGAAAGTCAGGGTTACCGCTGTAGAACCTTTCCTTGGCCATAAGCTCCAGGGCCTCAAGAATATGAAGGAGTCTTATAAGCCCGGGATCTTTGATAAAAAACTGCCTTATCAGATTATCAATATACCTGATGACGAAGCCTTCAAAATGTCCAGGGACCTGGCCCACCGGGAAGGAATTTTTGTCGGCATGAGTTCCGGGGCTGCCATGGTAGCGGCATTAACCCGGGCTGATCAGATTAAGGAAGGCGTCATCGTGGTAATCCTGCCGGACGGCGGCGAGCGGTATCTCAGCACGACGCTTTTCACCACCCAGGATGAAGAAAAGACCACGGTAGCCGAACCGCAGCTGCGCTTCTACAACAGTCTCTGCAAAAAGAAAGAAATTTTCCGGCCGCTCACCAGGAAAAAGGTGACCTTCTATGCCTGCGGGCCAACGGCCCATGAACATGCCAACCTGTCGCACTGCCGGCGCTTTATTGTTGCGGATCTGATCCACCGTGTTTTGATCAGCAAGGGCTTCAATGTCCATTTCTATATGAATTTTACCGACCTGGATGACAACACCATCAAAGGCGCGGAAAAAACCGGTCAGTCGCTTACCGATTTTACCGAGTCCTATATCCGGGAATTCAAGGCCGATATGGCAGCTCTTGGTGTGCAGGAGGCTACCGGTTATCCAAAGGCCTCGCAGCACGTCGAGGCGATGATCGATATCACCGGCCGGCTGATCGACAAAGGCTATGCCTATGAGAAGCACGGCTCCATTTACTTTAATATTTCCAAATTCAAACGCTACGGCAAATTATCCGGGGCCGACCTAAGCAAGATCCAGGTCGGCAAGACCGTGGATCTGGACGATTATGAAAAGGAGAACCCGGTGGATTTTACCCTGCTGAAGCGTTCCACCCTGAACGAGCTGAAAGAGGGCATTTTTTATAAGTCCGAGTGGGGCAACGTGCGGCCGGGCTGGCACATTGAATGTGCCGCCATGTCTACCCATTACCTTGGCGAAACCATTGACATCCATACCAGCAGTCGTGACCTGATCTTTCCCCACCATGAAAACGAGATTGCCATAGCCGAGGCCGTGACCGGCAAACCGCTGGCTAATTACTGGCTCCACTCGGCACAGCTGCTCGTCGAAGGCAGGAAAATGTCGGCTGATGCCAATAATGTCCTCACCCTGAAAGATCTCCTCAACAAGGGCTACTCTGGACGAGAGGTCCGGTTTTTGCTGCTGTCGACCCATTATCGCAAACCGCTGCATTTCTCCTATAAAAAGCTGGACGAGGCCAGAAAAAATCTCAAGCGGTTGGATGGATTCACCCAGAAATTGCTCTGCCTGCCTGCCGGCCTGCCCCACCCCAAGGTGGCAGCCTTTCTGTCAGACATGGAGGAACGTTTCTGGGGAGCTTTAGACAACGACTTGAATATGTCCAGGGCGTTTGGCGCCATATTTGACTTTATCAAGAAGACCAACCCGATCCTTTCTGAAGGCAAGCTGGATCTGGAACAGAAGCGATACATCCTTGAGGCCTTTGAGAAAACCAATGCCATACTGAACATTCTGCGATTGAAGGAATGCCCGCTGACACCCGAAATAAACAAACTGATAGAAGAGCGGGAAGAGGCCCGCAAGAACAAAGACTGGGAAAAAGCCGATACAGTACGGGATGAACTGGCCGAAAAGGGCTTTGAGGTGGTTGATACCGCCAAGGGTCCGGTCTGGAAAGAGATAGAAAAAGCCTAAGCTGTAGAATTGCCTTGCTATTGAGACGCAGTTTTGCCGTACGAGTTATCCGGTGGTGGCGTTCCTCTTTTCTCCAAAGATACTTCAAAATCCCGGAAATTAGGCTTGTTCTTGCGGTTCAAGGATACCAGGGCCTGCAGCACGTCCCAGGTGATCTTGCCGCTTTGCGCCATGGCGGTGATCTCTTCCAGGGCGGTCCGGTTGTCAAATGTTACTGGACGGTAGGGCCGTGGCGAGATAAGGGCATCATACACATCACTGACCGCCACAATCTCAACCAGGGGATCCTGCTGCTTTATGCCGCGGGCATAGCCTGAACCATCCATGCGCTCATGATGATCCCTAGCCACTTTTGCAGAGAAATTATTGATATCCTTCGTGTAATAGCAGAGCAATACATAGCCGGCAACGGGATGTTGGAACAGGATGTCACGTTCACCGCTGGTAAGGGGATCACGCTTCAGCAGTACGTCGATCGGCACACAGATTTTGCCAAGGTCGTGTGACGGTCCTGATGTTGCATTATGTATCCTTCTCTGGTAGTCAGGCACCAGTATCTTGGCCAACAGGGTGGAAAGGGCAAAGATCATCAACATATGGCGGTAGGTATGAAAGTCATACTCTCTGAAATATTCAAGTGAATCGAGGACCGGCAGCGGCAGGACCACCTGCTCCATGACCGCCAGCACATCCTCGGTATCCTCATGGTTTTCAAAGATCGTTTTATAGGGAGGAATATTGAAAAATTCAAAAATATCAGTCCGTACCGTCTTAAACTGCATGAGCGACATATTTTTCGCTGGCGCCCTGCCGTTTGAGTTGACGACCTCCCTGAGAGTTTCTTCTGTCAGTATTGCCCCGGCTGGCAATAGCTCCTTATTGTCCAGTGTATAAATTGGATGTTGAAGCTCAATATGCAACATTAAGTTTCCCCCAAATGCTCTTTTTGTTTGTCAGGACTTCTCCTAAAAAAAACCATATCAGGTTACGTGTTCCTGGTGCCTTTGGCAACAGATAAAATTTATTACCTCAATTTATTGAATCATAAACTCTTGAGGCTCTTTCTGCTGATATATGCATATTTCAGGCCAGAAATACCCGGAAACTTCGATTATGCCGGCGCCAATCTTCCACCCTAAAATTAGATTGCGGATTAATTGACCGATCGCTATAGTAGTGGCCTTCCCAGGCTTTGCATGTATGCCCGGGAATAGTATTATCTCTATAATTGCGCCTGTAGCTCAGCTGGATAGAGCAACGGACTTCTAATCCGTAGGCCGCAGGTTC
>PVMK01142798.1_pt1 | contig 13892 bp, 12 predicted proteins | sample 1853481 | NCBI WGS metagenome assembly PVMK01 (sample SAMN08533507, study PRJNA380276) | Marine sediment metagenome, whole genome shotgun sequencing project. | reverse complement strand
ATCATCGTCTTCGGACTCGTCTTCACCGTCGGCCTATGGATCTTTGATCTCTTCGCGGGCTGACGACGCTGACCGATCAGGGGACGCGCATCAGGGCAGTGTTGAATGGGTGGAGTGACCCAGTGAAGAGACCGTGAGAGACGAACGGGTCCCTCTCCATGAATCGCCTCGCATCTTCTAGATCATCAGCTTCGAATATCACGATGGCGGGTCCAACCCCGTCCTGGCTCCTCCCCGCGAGGATAACGATCCCCTCCTCTGCCGTCCGACTGAGATAGGCGAAGTGGGCGGCACCGACCTCTACATCCTCCGCCGTCCAGGCGTCGGGGTTCGTTGCAAGCTCAGGGCGCGGTCCCGGTCCGAAGTGATAGATGTATTCGCGGCTCGCACCAGGATCATGAACCATGGTCGATGATGCATCTTCACGTCCAATTGCACTCTCGCTGAGGCGGGCCAAGCGTTCGTCCCATACCGCCCCACGGGCAGCCAGCCAAACCGCGGCCGTGTCCAGACCATCAATGGTCGCTGAGTAGTGTGTCTCCCGACCCTCCCTGACCGAGGACACCAGACCTGCACCCTCAAGTTCCTTGAGGTGCTTGGTGACCGCCTGGCGCGTGATGGGTAACCGCGATGCCAACGCCGTTGCGGTCAAGGGATCTTCACCACCGTCAAGCCACTCAAGAATCTGGCGGCGGGTCGGATCGGCGAGCGCAGAGAACACTGAATCATTGCTCTCGCTCATGTCCCGAAGGTCAACAGATAGTCGTGGAGGTCCCGCATCTCTGCATCCCATCCTGAGGAATTCTCCTTGAAACTCTGCTCGATGATCTCGGGCGGCAGCGATGCGAATCCAGATTCTCGAAGGCTCACTTCAGTACCACCGTTTCGCTCAACCATGGTGAACTCAACCAGAGTGGAGGGTCCCGTGTCCACCCGATCAGCGTCTCCTGCGGTCCATCGATACGAGAAGTGTTTCGGACGGTCGACGTCCACCACGATTGCATGAGAGGATGAACCGTATCCGGTCCAGCCGAAGCGAGCCTCTCCCCCAGGTCTGAGATCGATCTCGGCTTCATCTCCAAACCAGCGCCGAATACCTTCGGCGGTCGTCAACGCTTCCCAGACCGTCTCGATATCGACGGGGATGTGCGTAGTACGTTCGATACTGTCCTGCATTGCGATTCCTTCCCTAGTGCAACCTTTTGGTTGCATATCTATATGCAACCTATCAGTTGCCTATTTCGGTGTCAAGAAGATTCGCTCGACCGCGTCAAGTATCTTGACGAATGTTGGGATCGCTCCTATATTCGCTCCTCAATGAACGTTGCAACCACCCGCGAGATGATGTGCATGGCCATGACACAGCCGTGCAGACCTCACGCGTAGAAGCGCAACACAAACACACCGAAGGATCTGCACCGGCGACGGGGCGGGTCCTTTTCTCTTTGTAAGAGCACCCTCCTCAACACCACCGCAGCCCTTTGGGTAACCCGGGAGGGACCATGACAGACAACTATCGCTACGAGACACTGCAGATCCATGCAGGCCAAGAACCCGCGCCAGGCACCAACGCCAGGGCGGTTCCCATCTACCAGACAACGTCCTACACCTTCGATGACGCAGCCCACGGGGCAAGACTCTTCGCCCTCGAAGAGTTCGGCAATATCTATACGCGGATCATGAATCCGACCACCGACGTCTTCGAACAGCGCATAGCTGCACTCGAAGGAGGCGTTGCGGCCGTGGCAACCGCAAGCGGGCAAGCAGCCCAGTTGATTGCGATCACCACGCTCGCGTCAGCAGGTGACAACATCGTGTCGACGTCATATCTCTACGGCGGAACGTACAACCAGTTCAAGGTTGCCCTCGAGAGACTGGGCATCGAGGTCCGGTTCGTGCCGGGTGACGATCCGCAGGAGTTCGCCACCAAGATCGACGATCGGACGAAGGCGCTCTATCTCGAGACCATCGGCAACCCGAGATTCAATGTCCCAGATCTCCCGGCCTTTGCCGAGGTTGCCCACGATGCGGGGATTCCGTTGATCGTCGACAACACATTCGGTGCGGCTGGGTATCTCGGACGTCCCATCGACCACGGTGCGGACATCGTTGTTGCTTCCGCCACGAAGTGGATCGGAGGTCACGGAACGTCGATCGGTGGGATCATCGTCGACTCCGGCAACTTCGACTGGCGGAATGGGAAATTCCCAGGCTTCACCGAACCCTCCCCCAGCTACCACGGGTTGGTGTTCGCGCATACGTTCGGGCCGGATGGGCCGTCCGGGAACATCGCGTTTGCTATACGAGCCCGAGTCGAAGGCCTGAGAGATATCGGGGCGTGCCTGTCGCCCTTCAACTCCTTCCTACTGCTCCAAGGGGTCGAGACCCTGTCGCTACGCGTGCAACGCCACGTGGACAACGCCCTTGAGCTCGCAGAGTGGCTTCAGGACCAACCGAAGGTGTCCTGGGTCAACTACCCAGGACTTGAGGATCATCCCTATCACGAGATTGCTGGGCGACTCCTCACCAACGGGTACGGTGCGGTTCTGTCATTCGGCATAGAAGGCGGCGCTGAACCAGCCGAGCAGTTCATCGACTCGGTCGAGCTCGCATCTCACCTTGCAAATGTTGGCGACGCCAAGACGCTCGTGATCCACCCTGGTTCGACGACCCATCAACAGCTTGACCGTGAGGAGCAGCTCTCGTCAGGTGTCACAGACGACCTGATACGGGTATCGGTGGGTATCGAGCACATCGATGACATCAAGGCTGACTTCGAGCAGGCGTTCGGGGCGGTCGACAGTGTCACGGCTGTGGCTTCGTGAAGCACAGCGTCGTCGTTCCCGGAGCTCTTCCCCTTGAAGGAGGGGGAGAGCTTCGTGACGTCCGCGTCGAGGTTCGCACGTGGGGGAGGTTCCAGCGAGAGGCGATCCTGATCTGTCACGCTCTCACAGGTAGCGCCGATGCCGACGACTGGTGGGGTGGTCTCTTCGGACAGGGACGCCTCTTCGATCCCTCGCATTCCTTCATCGTTTCGATGAACGTCCTTGGCAGTTGCTACGGCACGACCGGACCGACCTCAGATCCAGCGGTCGTCGCCTTCCCTGATATCACCATCCGCGACATGGTGTATCTCCAGAAGACCGTGTTGGACCAACTCGGGGTCACCCATCTCGACCTGGTCATCGGAGGGTCCATGGGCGGTATGCAGGTGCTTGAGTGGGCGGTGCTGTATTCGTCGTTCGTGGGCACGATCGTTCCCATCGGGGTTGGTTCGGCCCAATCAGCGTGGGCGATCGGAATCTCCGAGGCGCAACGCAGCGCCATCCTCAACGCATCGACCCCCGCAGGAGGCCTCTCCACAGCGCGGATGATCGCCATGTGCTCCTATCGGAGCCCGATGAGCTTCCAAAGGCGCTTCGGACGTGAGTCCGACGACGGCACATTCACCGCCCAGACGTATCTTCGATACCAGGGAGAGAAACTGGTTGAACGCTTCGACGCGGATACGTACCTCACGCTCCTGGCGGCGATGGACTCCCACGACCTTGGTCGGGGCCGGGGACCGCGCGAGGCGATCCTCAACCGCATCAAGCACAGAACACTCGTGATTGGCACGAGCACAGACGTCCTCTATCCGGTGTCCGAGGCGCGCACCATGGCGGCTTCGATGCCGAACGCAGAGTTCGCGGTGCTCGACAGCCCCAACGGCCACGACGCATTCCTCATCGAAACCGAGAAACTAGAGCGGCTCGTGACCACGTTTCTTACCGACTCCCGTCCCGTTGCGGTCGCCAAGGGCCAGGGAGCGAGTTGGGCTTAGATCACGAAAGCCTGCAGCGGCCGCGTGATCAACGTTCCTCTCGGAAGTATGGAATCGCCAGCGCCGCTGGGGCACCCAGATAGCGGGCTCGTTTCCCGCTCGTGAGCACGATCATCGCAATGATGGCCAGCACGAACGGAAGCATCGAGAGCAGAGTCGATGGGATATCACTCCACGGTTCGCCCAGCGTTTGCAGTGTGAACTGGACACGCGCTGCTGCACCGAACAGATACGCTGCGAACACCGCACGCCATGGCCGCCAACTCGAGAGTATGACCAGGGCGATTGCGATCCACCCTGCGGCGCCAATGGGATCGTCCTGCCATGTCGGGACGAGGGCGAGCGAGAAATAGGCACCGCCAAGACCAGCCAGAGCTCCGCCAACCATCACATGGACGTAACGTACATAGGACACGTTGACACCAGCAGCCTCGGCGCTGGCCGGATCCTCGCCAACAGCCCTCAGCGAGAGGCCCATGCGGGTATGGAACAAGTAGTAACTCGCAACACCAGCGACGAGCCACGAGACATATACGAGGATGTCGTGGCCGAACAGAAGTGGCCCAACGAGAGGCAGATCGGCGAGACCGCCCGTGAAGACTGCTTCGAATTGCTCCCGCGACGGATTTCCGACAAGCGGGTCGCTGCCAATCTTGCCGAGAAAGCTGGCAAGCCCGGCTCCAAAAATGGTGAGCGCCAGTCCTGAAACGATCTGATTGCCGCGCAATGTAATCGATGTGAAGGCGTGAATGGACGAGAGAGCGGCGCCAGCGATCATTGCAGCCACTACACCGAGAGCGAGGCTCCCCGTTTCAAACGTCGCCCAGAACCCGGACACCGCACCGATGAGCATCATGCCCTGAACACCCAGATTCAGAATCCCTGAACGCTCCGTAATGATCTCCCCGATCGTGGCGAAAATGAGGGGGGTTCCAAGACCAATCGCAGCAACGACCGTGAGCATCAGTAGCGAATCGTTCATGTCGCCTCCACCTCCACAGGCACAGGTTCCGGTTCAGGCTCGAGTCTCCGGACGCGGTTCCTGATGAAGAACTCGCCCGCGACCACGAATATGAGGATCGCGCCCTGAAGCATTGTCACCGTAGCGGTGGGAACGCCTATGGACTGGAGCGAGGGGCCGGAGTTAATGAGGGCGGCCATGAGAACCGCCACAGGGATGACAGCCAGAATGTGGAGACCTGCGAGCGCTGCGACGATGATACCCGTGAAGCCCAATCCGAGGTCAAGGGACCGAGGATCGAGGGCACCGACCGGACCTGAGACGAAGAGTCCACCCGCGAACCCAGCGTACGCGCCGGACAGAAGGAATACGCCGAGGATCTTTCTGGCCACGCCGATGCCCGCATAGCGAGCAGTCTCGGCGGAATCACCGACGATCCGGACCTCGAACCCCCAAGTGGTCTTGCCAATGAGGTACCAGGCCCCGATCGCGAGGGCGATCGCAACGAAAGATCCCAACATCGAGCCGGTTGAAGAACTCCGGAAGTCGGGCAGGCCTCGGGGATCGGCCGTCCCGTGGGGCACGTGCTCACTTCCGGATCTCGCCAGGGGGACGAGCTTCCAAATATGAGGAAGTTCATGAAGCTGAGCGCAATGAAAGTTGAGCATCAGAGTGGTGATGATCTCGTTCGTGCCGAGATAGACACGCGGAATCGCAGCTATCGAAGCCCAGAATGCGCCTCCGAGACCTCCAGCGACGATGACCACAGGCAGGGCAATATACGCCGGAGCACCATCACCAAGCCAGATGGCAACGCCGGACGCGAATACCGCACCGATAATGAATTGACCCTCGGCCCCGATGTTCCACACGAGCATCTTGAAGGCGATCGCCGCAGCAACACCGGTGAGAATCAGGGGCGTGGCGGTGATGAGTGTCTCACTGACGGCTCTCGCCGATCCGAACGCCGAGTCAACCATCTGGCCATACACGGCGAAGGGATCCTCACCAGTGAGCGCCAAGAATATTGCGCCGACAACCAGTGCAGCAACGACGGAGAGCGTAGGGACCAAGAGACGAATCTTCCAGGAAACAAGTCCTCGGGGTTCGACAATGAGCTTGCGGGACGCCATCAGATCACACCCTCGCGCTGGCCGGCCATCAACAGTCCGAGGCGCTCCGCGGTGGCCTCCTCGGTTGGCATCTCACCAACCACCTCACCCTCGTAGATGACGAGAAGCCTGTCCGAGAGTGCCATCAACTCATCAAGATCCTCCGAGATCAGAAGCACCGCGACGCCCGTGTCGCGCTGCTCGAGGATCAGGTTCCTGACGGACTCTGTTGCGCCGACGTCAAGACCCCTTGTCGGTGATCGGAGGATCATCACCTTTGGATTCGTTTCGACTTCCCTGCCGACAAGTGCTTTCTGGAGGTTCCCACCCGAGAGCAATCGGATCGGCAGCCCCGGCCGGACGCCTCGAATGTCGTACTGCTTGATCTCCCGCTCGCCGTTCTCGCTAAATGCCGAAGCGACGAGACGTCGATGTTTCGAATACGGGGGTCGGCGGAAGGCTTTGAGCGCAAGGTTCTCCTCGGTGGTAAGCCCTGGTGCCAGACCCATTCCCAATCTACTCTGGGGGACGTATCCACATCCCGCACGAATGCGGCGGAGAACCGATGCATTCGTGATATCGGCGCCATCGAGTTTCACGTTGCCATCGGTCAACGGTCTGAGACCAACAATTCCCTGGGCCAGCTCGCGTTGCCCGTTACCAGAGACTCCAGCTATCCCCACGATCTCACCCTCATGGACATCGAACGTCATCCCCCGCACAGCCTCAAGTCCGCGGTCACTCTGCACATGCATGTTCGTTACGTCCAACATGACGGGTCCAATCGACTCCGCTGCTTTGCGCTTGGGCAATTCAAGGTCTCTTCCGACCATCATGCGTGCAAGGTCCTTCGGTTCTGCGTCTGCAGTGGCGACCCCTCCCACTGTCTTTCCATCGCGAAGCACGGTCACCTGATCCGAAACTTGTTTCACCTCGTCAAGTTTGTGCGACACGAAGATGATGGACCGGCCCTCCCCCGCCAACTGCCGCATCGTCTTGAACAGCACCTTGCTCTCCTGCGGTGTGAGGACTGCCGTCGGTTCGTCCAGGATCAGTATCTGTGCATTGCGATAGAGCAGTTTGAGGATCTCGACACGCTGCTGCTCGCCGACGGACAGTTGCCAGATCCGCGCAGATGGGTCGATCGGAAGTCCGTACTTCTCGCCCAACTCCGCGGCTGATCGCTGGAGTTCCTTCTGATCAAGTCGCACATCAAGGTCCGGATGACCGAGAGCGAGATTCTCGGCAACCGTGAGGTTCGCCACGAGCCGGAAGTGCTGATACACCATCCCTACACCGGCAGCCAGCGCGTCCTTTGGGCTCTTGAACGCAACAGGTGCACCCGAGATATGCAACTCGCCGGAGTCCGGTCGGTACAGGCCCGCGAGGATCGAGCAAAGCGTGGATTTGCCCGCCCCATTCTCGCCCAGGAGAGCATGGACTTCACCGCGCTGGAGAAGGAAGTTGACATTGTCGTTGGCCTTGACACCGTAGAACTCCTTGTCAACGCCGATCATTTCGGCTGCAAGAGGGGCCGCGGCGTCTGAAGTCACCGGACCAGGCCCTCAACCATCGACTTCATCATTCTCCCGTTCGTTCAGTGTTTGGGCGGCGTGTCCCGCATCTGCGGAACACGCCGCCTACATGTCAGTCAGAATCGTCAGCCTTCGTCACTCCCAATCACACCTTCGACGAAGAAGTCCATCGTGAAGATGTCTCCCAGTGGCTGGCTCTCTCCGTCCTGGTTGACTATCGGGTCAGGGAAGACCGCGAACGATCCGTCCTTGATCTCAGCCTCTTTATCGAGGATGACATCCTGTGTTGCCTGATCCACAGAGTCGCCGAATGGTGCAAGAGCGACCATGCCGTCCGCCATGTTCCCGTATACGGCTTCAGACTTCCACGTACCGTCTATGACCTGATTGGCGGTGGCGAGGTAGAAGGGACCCCAATCCCAAATTGCAGCCGTCAACCAGGCATTCGGAGCGAACTCCGTCATGTCCGTGTTGTAACCAACCCAGCCAGCACCCTCGGCCTCAGCGGCCTGTCCGGGAGCAGCCGAGTCCTGATGCATCGCAATCACGTCTGCTCCTGCATCGAGCAATGACTGCGACGCAGTGCCTTCGATCGGTGGATCGAACCAGGTCGATGTCCATACCACCTGAACTTCAGCGTCCGGGTTGACGTCGCGAGCGCCAAGCGTGAACGCATTGATGCCTCTCAGCACCTCGGGAATCGGGAACGCTGCAACGTATCCGATCAGGTTCGTCTCCGTTGCGGCTCCAGCGGCCATGCCGCTCAGGTAGCGAGCTTCCTCCGCTGCACCGAAATAGTTGCCCATGTTGTCAGACGCCTTGTAGCCCGTAGCGTGCATGAACACCGTGTCGGGGAAGTTCTCAGCTGCCGCCAACATTGGGTCCATGTATCCAAAGGACGTTCCGAAAATCAGCGTATTGCCTGCGGCCGCAAGGTTCTCGAACTCACGTTGGGAATCCGATCCCTCCGCTATGTTCTCGAGCGTTGTGATCTCTACCGCATCGCCGAGCTCACCCTTGATGAATTGCGCACCCTGATCATGGGCCCACGACCACCCTTTATCTGACACCGGTCCGACATGGACGAAGGCGACCTTGAGTACCTCGCCAGCAGGCGCTGCAGCTACCGTTGTGTCCGTCGCGCCGGACGCGACCGTTGTTTCTGTGGTGGAGTCATCGCTACTACATGCTGCCGCTACCAATGCAAAGGCAACAAGCAACACAGCGAAGAATCTCAATCTCTTGAGCGTCATATCCATTATCTCCTCAACTTTGTGACACCTCAGATGAGGCGCAGTCCTCACGCTAGCGCGCTCATCAGTCGAAGGGAGATTCGGCAGTAGCTCAACGAGGAGTCGGGAGCTGCCCTCGCGCAACCGTTTCGAGATCGTCAAGAAGCCCTGTCTTCTCTGAAGCCGACAGGAAGGAAGCCTCGATCGAGTTGCGACACAGTTGGACAACCTCTTCGATCGAAAGATCGAGACCATCAACCGCCGCGAGATAGTTGTCAAGCACATAGCCGCCGAAGTAGGCGGGATCGTCCGAGTTGATCGTGACCTTGACGCCGAGATCGAGGAGTCGCTTGAGATTGTGGTCCCCGATCGCGTCGAACACCCTGAGCTTCACGTTCGACAGAGGACACATGGTGAGAGGGATCTGGTCACGCACCAGCGTGTCGATGACGCCCGCATCGGCCTCTGCCCGAACACCGTGGTCGATACGCTCGACCTCGAGTGCTTCGATCGCGTTGGTGACATATACGGGTGGGCCTTCCTCAGCAGCGTGGGCAACCGCGTGCAGGCCAGCCTCACGAGCCAGTTGGAACGCTTCTTCGAACCACTCGGGAGGATTGCCCACCTCAGATGAATCCAGCCCGACGCCGATCAATCGGTCGACGAAGGGTTCAGCCAGGTACAAGGTCTCGACAGCCTCCTCTGGCGGGAGATGGCGGAGAAAGCACATGATCAGTCCTGCTGATATCCCCCACCGAGCGGCTGCATCCTCGATTGCGCTCGAGAAGCCATCCATGAACACGGCGAATTCGATGCCACGAGCAGTGTGGGTCTGTGGGTCGAAGAAGATCTCCGCTCTCCGGACGCCATCGGCATGGGCCCGCTCCAGATAGGCGAGCATCAAATCGTAGAAATCCTGTTCAGTGACAAGGACCACAGCACCCTGGTAGTAGATGTCGAGGAACGACTGCAAGCTCGTGAAGTCATAGGCCTCTCTGATCTCGTCCACCGAATCGAACGGAAGATCGATGTCGTTGCGCTGCGCGAGCTTGAACATCATCTCAGGCTCAAGTGTCCCTTCGATATGAACATGGAGTTCAGCCTTGGGAAGTTGGCGAATGAATGAGGCAAGGTCCATCAGAGTATTCAAGCAGCTGGCAGTTCACAGTGATCAGTAGACAGTTGACAGTGAACTCTCTTCCAACTCTCAACTGTTGATTCTTCTCCGACTGTCGACTGTCAACTGTTGACTGTGAACTCTCTTCCGACTGTGAGCTGTCGACTTCCTTTCCAAATTTGACAAAATGTCAAGAGGAGGACGACAATCGGACGCAACGAATGACGACCTGACGAGGAGAAGGAAAGTGGCACGAGATATCACTGTTGGTGCCGCTCAGATGGGTCCCATTTCCCGCGGTGAGAGCCGCACAGAGGTCGTCGAGCGGCTTCTCGCACTTCTCGAAACGGGTGCACGGCGCGGTTGTGACCTCGTCGTGTTCCCTGAGTTGACTTTGACCACCTTCTTCCCCAGATGGTTCCTCACGGACAACGCCGAGATAGACATGTGGTTCGAAGCAGAGATGCCCGGCCCCGAAACGAAGCTGCTGTTCGACCGAGCAGCCGAACTCGGCGTCGGCTTCAGCCTCGGCTACGCCGAGATCTTCGTTGACGGTGACGGGATCAGGCATCACTACAACACCCAGATGCTTGTAGAACGCGACGGTTCCGTCGTTGGCAAGTACCGGAAGGTTCACGTGCCAGGCCACGACCACGACGAACCGGACAGGCCTTTCCAGCATCTCGAGCGCTACTACTTCGAACCCGGGCCCGATGGGTTCGAAGTATGGAACGCGTTCGGAGGCGTCGTTGGGATGGCGATCTGCAACGATCGTCGATGGTCCGAGACCTACCGCGTGATGGGGCTTCAGGGTGTTGAACTCATCCTCATCGGCTACAACACTCCCCTCCACTACAGCCCCGACCCACAACAGAATGCTCTTGCGGGTTTTCACAACCATCTCGTGATGCAGTCGGGCGCCTACCAGAACGGCACGTACGTTGTTGGCGTCGCAAAGGGAGGTATCGAAGAGGGGGTCGATTCCCTCGCCCAGTCCGTGATCATCGCCCCCTCTGGCCAGATCAAAGCGCAATGCATCACAACAGGGGACGAGATCGCAATCGCAACACTCGATCTCGACTACTGCGACTTCTACAAGAACACGCTCTTCGATTTTGACCGGTATCACCAATCTCAGCACTTCGGTCTCATCAGCCAGCCAAGGGAGCGCAAGCGATGACGACGTCGTTCACACTCAACGGTGAAACCGTCGAAGTCGGAGACGAATACCCGCACCTTCTCTCGGCGCTTCGAAACGGACTCGGAGTCACCAGCGCAAAGGACGGTTGCTCTCCCACGGGACAGTGCGGCGCCTGTACGGTGCTCGTTGACGGGAAGGCCATGGCCAGCTGTCTTGTCTCTCTCGAAAAGGCAGAGAACAAAGCAATCACCACGCTCGAGGGCTTCGACGCCGCCGAGCGTGCCCGGTACTCCGGTGCGTTCGCTGCAAAGGGTGCGCTGCAATGCGGTTTCTGCACGCCGGGGATCATCGTCCGTGCGAAAGCTCTCATCGACCAGAAAGGTGCCGACCTCGATAAGACGACGATCAACGGCAGGCTCGGAGCGCACCTCTGTAGGTGCACCGGCTACACGAAGATCGTAGAGGCCGTCGAGCTTCTTGCATCCGGTGATCCCATCCCCGTTCGGACACGATCAGGGAAGATCGGCGGCGACGGGATCAAGTACGAAGCGAAGGAGCTCTCCCTCGGTGATCGCGGGTTTGTCGATGACATCATGATCGACGGGATGCTCCATGCCGCCTTGAAGCTCGCCGATCACGCTCGTGCCGACGTTATCAGCATCGATACGTCTGCGGCCGAGGCCGCAGAGGGCGTTGTCGCGGTCTACACCGCTGCCGATATCCCCGGTGACCTTCGTGTTGGGATCATCTACAAGGATTGGCCCGTGATGATCCCCGAGGGAGGCAGGACGTCGTATCGCGGTGACGTACTCGCCGTCGTGGTTGCAGAGGACGTACTCAGTGCACGGGCAGCGGCCGAACTCGTCGACGTGTCGTACGACGTTCTGACGCCTTTCGTCGACCCTGACTCAGCGCTCACCTCGGAGGAGGATGCTGTCTGGGGACTTGACGGGGCAATGTCCTCTCGACATCGACCTACGCCCGTGGCGACGTCGACGCGGCGCTAGCCGAGGCAGCACATGTCACCCACAACGTCTTTGAGACCCAGCGTGTTGAGCATGCGTTCCTCGAACCGGAGTCAACGGTCGCGGTTCCGGGAGAAGATGGCTCGCTGTACGTCTACTCCGGTGGACAGGGTGTCTGGGACGACCGGGACCAGATCGCGGCGATGCTCGCCATCGACACATCGAAGGTCACCGTCGAACTCGTGTCCAACGGGGGTGCCTTTGGTGGCAAGGAGGACATGTCCAACCAGGGCCACACGGCACTCGCGGCCCACCTCACGGGCAAGCCTGTCAAGTGCACCCTCACGAGGCCCGAGTCGTTCCTCATGCACGCAAAACGACATCCCATACGCGTCGAGATGACGATGGCATGTGACGAAACGGGGAGGGTCACGGCCCTCAGAGCACGGATGGTCGGAGATTCTGGCCCCTATGCGTCAGTTGGTATGAAGGTTCTCGAACGTGCTGCGGGCCACGCATGTGGCCCCTACGCCATAGAGAACGTGGACGTCGAAGCAATTGCGGTCCGGACGAACAACCCGGTGTGCGGGGCGTTTCGTGGATTCGGAGCGAACCAGGCACAATTCGCCGCGGAGGGCTCGATCGACCGGCTCGCGGAGATGGTGGGCATCTCCGCCTGGGAGATCCGGAGGATGAACGTTGCGGTCCCCGGTTCGGTATGGGGACCGGGTCAGATCATGGATGACGGCGTACGAGGGATCACCGAGTGCCTTGATGCGGTGAAGCCTCACTATGACCAGGCCATTGCAGACGGCAAGGCTGTCGGTATCGGCGCTGGGATCAAGAACTCCGGACTCGGGAACGGGTTCGTGGAGATCGCAAAAGCGGGCGTGCGCTTCAACGAGGATGGGACAGTCGAGGTCCGCCATGCATGGACAGAGATGGGACAGGGGGTCCACACGGTCGCCCTCCAAATCGCAGCAGATCTTCTCGACATAGACCCGAACAGGATCAACGTGTACGTCGACACCACTCGTGACTTCTCACCTGGCCAGACCACCGGATCTCGCGGCACCCTCATGGCTGCCGGATCCATCGAGGATGCCTGCAAGGCTGCCGTTGCGGACGGCTGCCAGATCGGCATCGACTACAAGGGCAGCTATACGATCGACTGGACGAACGCCATCGAGGACGGGCTCGAGCACCCGATCATCCACTCAGCGTTCGGATACGCAAGCCAGATCGTGATCGCAGACAAGGAAACGGGAAAGATCGAGAAGGTCGTGGCCGCCCACGATGTGGGACGCGCCATCAATCCTGTGCTCGTCGAGGGACAGGTCGAGGGATCCATCCACATGGGCCTCGGCTATGCACTGACCGAGGAGTTCCCAACGGATGACGACGGCATGCCGACGAAATCAACGCTACGCCAACTCAACATCATCAGACCCAAGGACATGCCTGAGGTCGAGGTGATCCTCGTCGAGGTTCCCCAACCACGGTCGCCCTTTGGTGTCAAGGGAGTCGGCGAGATAGGCCTCGTACCCACCGCTGGCGCCGTTGCCGGGGCGTACCATGCAATAGACGGCACATGGAGAACACGACTTCCAATGAATGTCCACCAACCACTCGAGATAGGTGACTGAATGACCGCCGTAACACCAGGACTTGTCTGTGCACACCACCATCTGTACTCCGAGCTCGCAAGGGGCATGCCTGCACCGCCAGAGGTCGCAACGAACTTCCAAGAGATCCTCGAACAGGTGTGGTGGCGCCTCGACTCTGCACTCGACCTTGAGATGCTCGAATGGTCCGCAAAGCTCGGCGCCCTTGAGGCGTTGGAATCAGGCACGACCGCAATCATCGACCACAACGAAACACCGAACGCCATCGAGGGATCACTGTCGGTTATCGCTGATGCATGTGCAGAGGTCGGAGTCCGGGTCGTCACCGGGTACGGCGTTACCGACAGACACGGGCCCGAGGAAGCGCTTCGAGGCCTCGAG